>Ga0315915_1001613_pt1 | contig 27637 bp, 8 predicted proteins | sample MpolbnodulesMG_FD_207738 | JGI IMG/M metagenome (GOLD analysis project Ga0315915, IMG submission 207738) | Medicago polymorpha root nodule microbial communities from Los Angeles, California, United States - branched nodules | ecosystem: Host-associated > Plants > Roots > Nodule | place: USA... | reverse complement strand
CTTAGTAAGAATGTCAGCCCACTGGTTTGTACCAGGAATGTGAACAACAAATAATTGCTTGGCCAAAACCTTTTCTTTGACAAAGAACATAACAATTTCCATATGTTTGGTCCTAGAGTGTAAAATATGGTTGTGAGCTAGTAAAACTGCTGATTGATTATCACAGAGAACAACAGGAGAAGAAAAGGGTACATTAAGCGCCTTCAGTAGTGTATGAACCCAAAGTACAACTGCAGTAGCCTGAGGCAAAGCCCTGTACTCAACTTCAGTGCTAGATCCTGCTACAACAGGTTGTTTTCTAGACCACCAGAAAATCAGATTAGGACTAAAGAATATAGCAGCTCCATAAGTGGACCTTCTATCATCAGGATCTGTTGCCCAGTCAGCATCACAAAATACTTGCAAAGAGAGAGGCTTATGGGTTGGAGCAGGATACAACTTCAGACCATAGTGGAGGGTACCTTTGAGATACCTGAGAATTATTTTGACATCATCCAATGACATTCAAGTTGTTGGGACATAACTTGTAAACCTTGTTGACAGAGTATGCAATTTCTGGCCTGGTAATATTAGCATATTGAAGAGACTAACACCTGATCTATATAGATAAAATATATGATGATAAGTGTGGGCCAAGAGATAAATAATTTGTGATAAATGTGATTCATGTGGTCAAAATATCAACTATTGATATATTATAGTACCGAAAAAAATGTTTCTACAAATTTTGTGTGCAAATCCTACAACCTGCACCTGTCCCTGCTTACACCCAACAAAAGATCTTTATTTTGCCAGGTCATACTATTTATTTAAAGATTAAATTATAAAACTAAGATAATGGTGGTTTTTCATTGCACATGTGGATAAAGATGGTTTGTATTGATAGTGCTTCATCTTTAACCTACAAATACAATTTTATTTTTGAACTTATGTCACAGATGGTGTAAGTATAAGACCTAACCATTTGTGTCAACAATTGTTAATTACAAATTCTTCTCTATATATTTAGTTGTCTTCATGCTTGAGTTGGTATCCATCCAAGATCAACCTTGCAAAGAAGCAGAATAACTTATTAGTTTACAACCAATTCCTGTTATTTGTAAATTCTTCCCTATTTATGGCAGATTGTATATATTATTAAACAAAAGTATTATTGCAAATATTACTGTCTTAATGGCTGACTTTTAAATTGAGGCTTGTTATTTGAACAATTATTTGTTTGACAATTTTTGGACAACCATAAATTTACAAAGAAAAGTAGGTATTGACACGAAAACCAAAACAATAGAATGAGAAATTAAAAACATAATGTTAGTATGAGAGAAAAAGTTGTCACAAAATAGTTTTACAAATATTATTTCTCTTCAAAATTTATGTTAAACCGTTTTAGAAAAACAATTTAATAAATGCAATTGTGTTAGTATTTCTAAAACCACAATAAAATAAGACTAGATAAGGGTACAAGTCAAAGTCAAATCAAATGTATTTATTAGAGGTGAACTCTAATATATGGAGTGTATTAGATGAGAATTCTTATCTATTGCGAGAAATGAGAACTATGAATTAGAACCAGATAATTTAATTTAATGGTAAAGATTAGAATAGTATCAATTGTGTTTGTGTCCACCTAATTACCCCTCGTTCCTTCATTAATATTTACATTCTAAAGGATAGTAATTTCACATTGTTTTGTTTGTGTTGTCCAAATTGCTTTTGTTCGAAAACTGCATTGTTTATCAAAAAATGAAAAGAACATTCAGTATTTTTTTTGAAAGACAAAAGAATATTCAGCTATGTCCTTGAAAAATAATGCATTGAGATAATGAAGTTTATAAATCGTCATCTCTGTGTTAATGTAAATTTATTCTGTGATCGTATTTTACCATTTTTTATTGGTGCAAGCAAGATTTATTGGCAACACATTGCAAGATTTGTATACTTTCCCATTATTTATATTATCATTTTCTTTCTTAAAAAGAATACGTTCATAAGACTCTCTTTTCCTCATGACAAAATGCAAAAGCAGAGAATATCATGCATATAAAATACGTTTAGAAGATGAGTCTAAGATAACCACAGAATTAATATTCGAATGTATAAGTATAAGCATGTTATCTATTTTCTCATTATGATCCAATGGCTTAAATCCCAGCGTATCTACTAACAAAACAATACTATTATTCATGCATTCGGATATCTAATTTTATGGTAAGTATCTATCATCAATCAACAAAATCTTTGGATTGAGTCAATCACAAAAACATTGTTCTACCAAAAAAAAAGCAAAGAAGCATTGATTGTTATTCCCTCCATCTCAAATTAGATGTATTTTTTGAGTTTTATATGATTATTAAGAAAATTATTAATAATGTTAATTTCGACGGTCCCTTAAAAAAATGTTAATTTCAATGGTAAAATGTGTTTCATTTATTAAAACACCTTTATTTATTTTTGAAGGAGTTAATGGATTAGTTAAATGATTAAAATGCAATAAAAAAAATAATAAATGATGTGTTGATATTATAAAAGAGATAAATAATTTGATACAAAGAAAAATAGTAAAGATGACACATAATTTAAGATGGAGAAAACACATTCAATCGAAACTATCTATTTACTGAAAATTAAAAATAGAAGTGTTTTTTTCCCTTCCATTTGGTAGTAATCTAGAATTTCACCATAAATACACATTAACAATAGAAGTGTTTTTTCTTTCTTTCTTCCTTTTGGTAGTAAACTAGAATTTCAATGATGAAATGTTGTGAGCTTGAAATGCTCCTTCTCTATGCACTTAAGGTGTGTCTTGCCACTAAGTTTTTTGAAAACATATATTTAAACACGGACGTAGGAGCCGAAAAAGACTGTTGGATGTATTTTAATATTTTATCTCCAAAAAAAATGTATTTTAATATTTAAACTAGTGTTCATTCAAAAACCATTAAAAAAAAATCGAACATAATCGTAAGCGACTGAATCATATCCACTCTCAAAAAAACATATTCATGTCCAGTAAATACGACTATGTTTTTAGGCAAAACCTACAAGGACATTGATATAAATGAAATTTTCCACTTCTCCACTATTAGTCTAACCACTAGACTAATTGACAAAAAATAACATATTCCTACTAGTTTCACTTGTTCAATTTCAATTATTAAGTTATAGTTTATTATTTAAAATTTGGAACACAATTAATTTTGAAATGGACAAAATTTAGGTACAATTCTTTAGGTGCTTTTTCGTATGGTTTTTTAACTAAAAAAGAGCAACAATGGAATCCCCAGTGGACATTATGAGCAAAGTTTACAACCTTACGGACAAAGTTGATTTTAAAGGGGAGGTCATGTGATCTTGGAGACCCAAATCAATGTCAAACTAAAAAAAATGGAATGGTGATTCAACTGGATTTTAGAATATGTGGATAATTTTAACGAGTATCTTGACGAATATTTAAGAATATTTGTGTATGTATTTTATTCTAATACGTGGTCGAGTCACCACATTAGTCTACTTTTGAGTTTGACACTGATTTTGGCCTCCTTTAGAACATCTTTAGTGAAACATCTAGAGACTTGGATAGCACTCCCCAAGTGCATAGTTTCATTCAGTAGTAATGGTAAATATAAAACGAGGAGGAGTGCTATCAGAGACTGTAACACGCTATTCTCAACACAAACTTTTTAATTGACCGAAATTCAAATGAGTTATTATAAATTACGTAGGTTCCACATAAATTTCATGGGACTCATTTAAAAATATCAATTAGAGTGCGTGTTGCAAAGTGTATGTTAGAAAATTTGCAACTGACATAATCTATATAAAAATATGGTCTTCACATGTATTGTGCTATTGAGTGCCAATTATTTGTAATCCAATTAACTAAACGGAACCAATGGCATAGGTAATAAACAAAGTAAATAAAAAACTGGAAACTGGATTACATCATATTTATTCAGCAACAATTAAAAATTACAAACAAACAGATATGCAGGTTACAAATATGTGCAAACAATAAAATGTTTAGAATAACCATGCAAATTTACAGGATGGGCGATTTAACACGACGAATCCATATGCAAAGATAAAGATCTGTACAAATGAAAATAAAGATTACCAATTAAAACACAGTTTTCGTCGGAATACAAATAGTGGGTAAATGATAATGCAGTTAAAAAACATCCTATGCTTTTGTGCAGCATTCTTCCGATTACCTCTTCGAAACAGATCTTTTTCCTTCCTACACCTTTTGGCTAGATATCGCTGGCTCAATTTGTGCAGGTAGCCTGGCAGTGATACATGATATTTGACTGACACGTCATACACTACCTTGATGTAGTGGAGCATCATTTCTTCCAATTGCTCCTAAAAAATAGATATTGAAAAACGGTTATACTTATGACTATTAGGACTGATGCATATATGAATAATTAAATATTCTTTCAAACAGAATGAGGCATGGAGCATGAAGCACAGGCAAATCCACAACTTCATTTGCTTCTAAGTTGCGACAATAAGAAAAAGGAACCAAAAAATTGCTTAAAAAATTGAATGTGAAAATTCCATCATGTTTGACTTAATTATATACAGGTGTATTTCATACAAAGGAATCAAATTCAAGGCAGGTTCTACTAGCATCTATACTTTCATCATTGAAGCGATGTCTAACAAAGGAAGTGATAGTTAACATAATGTGGTTTGATGTAAAGGAAAAGGAAACTTACATATTCAGCCGCATGGTTAAACCACTTCTTTCCTCTTTAAGGAATAAACACACTTTATCCCTAAAACTTGATAGGATTGTGTTTATGGGAGTATCTTTCTCCTCTGCTATTTTCCTCATGGCTGCTTCAATGAAATTACCTCCTCTGCTCTGATGTGCAGAGACATGCCAGTCTGACCGCAAATTGAATATTTCAGATTTCTTGTCATAGCTGATCGGGAAGGATCTAAGCCTCCCCCAAGTTGTATTTCCCCTCTCCTTTGCGCAAAACTGCACTTTGCTGTAAAATAAAAAATAAAAAATTATGAACACTAACACAAGGTCAAACATAAAATACTTCAACGACAACCAACTTCCACCTTTTAATTCATCAGCGTATGTATTTAAGCGTAAAGCTCACCAAAATTGTATTTGTAGTTCTATATGGTTAAGCTTGGTATCAAATATTATGTGATTCCTAAACACTTGCTAAAAATTCTCATTAATGGATTTGACTCCTCTAAAGTGAGCAATTCACTAGTGAATGATATCAAACCGTTGCTTAACAAATTAATGGTTTATATTATAATTTATATGCACATGCATAACAAATCAAGCTGAAATTTAACATGGTTTTCTCAATTTACTAACTACTCATTTTAGAAGAGTCAAATATCTCATTAGTACTAACTAGAACATACTCCGATATACACTGCATGTAATTTGTCACTATAGATCAACTTGGGAAATAAAATTAGTTCCTCCCCTCCCAATAGTAAAATTAAACATACAAGTTGTTCCCAATTCATGCAGTAGTAATAACCAACACATAGATAACCGCAATTCAAAAATAGTAAATACTGCCTATTACATATTGTGAATATGTGACTACTTGACCTGGGTCATCAAAGCATGAGCAATGATTCAACCTCTAAGTCCATGTTATGTAACTCAGATAAAATATCTTCAGAATTTAACAAACTAATGGAAGGGGCTAGATTCCCACAACATAGCGAACCAAGGTTCGAATCTCGACTGGGTGAGATACCACACTGGTGCCTGACACACCTCAAATAGGATTACCTCCTGTGGAGGAAACCTATGTGAAATTAAAAAATTATAATAGGTTTTAAAACCCAACCTGAGCAGAAAAATAATGAGCCTTGAACTGGTTTTACACTTTTATCTGCTGATAGCATCTTCTGAAAAGATGCTGCATCCCATTAAAAGACATACAAGTCACTGCACACGAAAAGAACAAAGCAATCTCAAAATCATTAAAAACACCATGATCTAAAAACACGTGAATCCCAATTTCAGAAAAGAATTTAAACATGATCGTCTCAAAATTCAGAAAAGCTCTGGAAACAACAACCTGGTTCATTACCAGCATAAACCAAAAAAATAAGGGCACATGTTAAGGTGCTAAAGATGGAAATTATGCCTTGGAAATTGTGTCAATTTATTTCTTAAACTTTTTATAGTTACTATTTTGCAGTAAATATTTACTAGTTGTGGAAACCTTAACATGTGCCCTATGTTAGCAAGACCCAAAAAATAATATCCAGTAACAGAAGTACAAAGTTCATACTTGGCATAAAGAAACTTCCAATTCCAAAAAGACATGATAACAGAGGAAGACAGATTAGAAAAGATGAAAATTAAAACTTGGAAGTTTTTACTACCAGTTTGCGTTCTCTGTCGTTCCCTCTTCTATAAGATCAATTACAAAGTTTTTCAACCTTCCTAAATGATATTTATCCAGAATCAAGCGACTAATAGATTCAGGAAGTGCAAAATATAAAACACACAAACCTGGAGAGTTCATTAGTCATATGTGCCACAACTTGAGAACGACCAGCATTTGAATGAAATGTCCGAAGGTTAGGAAAATAGTGACTTTCGGGAAAACATGGTTTTTTTTCCAGAACTTGGCACCCAGTGATGTCTAAAGTTATAAGCATTATAAGGGCTTCAGGAAAAAATACTGTCTTGTTTACTTTTCAGCCAGTCTTGATAAAAGTTAAATGCCCTTATTGGCTCCCCCAATTTGCAGTATTTATTAAAAAGAATCTGAACTGGAACATGATCGCTCCATAAACCAGATTTCAGTATTCTAGCATACCGCTCTTCTGCTTCTTCAATGTTACCAATGATACAATACCCCCTAATAAATTCAGTACAAGTTATTAAATCTGGTTCACGCCCCCTCTGCACCATCTCATCACATAGTTGATGCGCTAAATTGAGATCTCCTATATTAATAGCACCGCCTATCAACAAATTATAAGTAACCACATCAGGACGAAGACTTTTTGTGCACATCTCTTCCTTCAGAGAGCGAGCATTGTGGATATTTCCACTCTTCAATTGTGCAAGAATTAAAGCATTATAAGTAAATACATTGGGGAGAACACCAGAAGCCAACATCTGATCTCTTGTTAAAAAAGCATTTCTAAGATCTTCACATCTTCCATAAGAGTCAATGATTAGGTTCCATGTTATAGGCTGGGGCACCATAAAATTATTCAACATACACAAAAGCAAGTCTTTTGCTCTCAGAACATCTCCATTCAAACAAAGGCCATGAATCATCATCTTGTATGAAATTTGGTCAGGCATAATTCTCATTTTAGACATAACTCCAAAAAGGTAGCAAGCTTCACTAATTTTTCCCTCCTTGCAAAGAGCATGAATAAGAATATTGTAAGTAAAAACGTCAGGAATTAAACCTTTCTTAAGCATCTCACATGCATATCCATATGCAAGATGCATCTGTTGATTCCGGCAAACTCCATTGATAAGAACATTGTAAGCAACAACGTCTACTTTTGTACACTTTTGAATCATCTCATTCCAAAGACCAAGAGCCTGATTACTTTTCCCATTCTTAAAGTAATTATCCATAAGTGTAGTTGAAGCCAGTAAATCAGGTGTAGCTTCACCGTTATCATCATTTAGTATTTTATCAAGCATGTTTCTAGCTTCCTCTAGATGACCTTTCTCACACAATGCACGAACAATTATGTTACATGTAACCCTGTTTGGCTGAATACCAGTATTGGACATGGTTCTGAATAGATCATCAGCTTTTTCTGTATTATTGACAGCGTAATAGCCCTTAATTAAGGTGTTGTAAGTAATGCAGTTGGGATGAGGACCAGATTCTAACATCTGTCTTACAAGAAAATCTGCATTCTCCATACGCCCATTTTTGCACAACCCATTTACAATATGGTTGTGGGTATACACATCAGGGAGAAACCCTTTTTGCATTATTTTTATCCGAAGCCACCAAGCAGCTACCAATCTACCTTCCAAGCACAAAAACCTAATGGTGGCTGCATTTTCAACATTGTTATATTCAAATGCATATCCATGAAGACCTATCTTTACCAAGGATATATTTTCCCTGCAGCATTCATGTAATAACCAAAAGTGTCATTGGGTTCAGAATCTGTAACATCTTTCTTCTGATTACTACTAATATACTCTTCAAACTTAATGACATCAAAGCTAACCTCATAATCTTGAGACGCTCTAGACTAGACTTTAGCATCGTATCCAACACATTGAAAACAGCACGCGGGCCCTTCTCACCACCAAAATTCTTGGCATGCGACGAACAATCTTGAGCGTTCAGCTGGCACTTTCTCCCAATAGCTGACACTGTATCCTCGTCGTGTAATATCCTACATCCAAACATTAAAAACACCAAATGGACATCACTAGGACATAAATTAAATCAAAGGTTCTTGAAAAATTTGTGTTCAGAAGAATAGTAAAATGAAGTATTAGAAGTGACTACTTTGAATCAAAATTAACTTCACCTCCGAAGTTGGACTAATTGTATATTTGGAACACAATGGCATCATGATTTTGTTGAAATTCTAAAGTATAGATTTTGCACAGCAGCTCACCTTGATTTTCTCAAACTCAATATGAATCCAAACACGAACTAAGTTTTCGGAATTGACTTATTTACTTACATAAACTCAAATAAGTTGAAAACAGCTTATGAACAATGTCATAGGCCGTTCTTCCAAAGTCTCACAAAACTTATGTCAGTAGATAAGCTCAGCTCAAATAAGCCAATCCCGATAACTTAGTGCATGTTTGGATTCATAGTGAGTTTGAGAAAATCATGGTAAAATGTAGTATTGTTCAGAAGTTTGTCAAGGTAGTTTATGAAAAAACAGTTTATAAAACTACAATTTTCGTTAGCAAGAAGTTATGAATTACCATCAAAGCTTATTTATTAGCATAAGCTAAAAAATAAGGCAATACAAACGGGCCCTAAATTGTCGGGATTGGCTTATTTGAGCTGAGGTTATCTACTGACAAAAGTTTTGTGAGACTATTTGGTGGAACTTACGAAAACGGCATATGACATTGTTCATAAGCTGTTTTCATAGACAGCTTATGAAAACAAGTTATAGCTTATACGAAAACAATTTAACTTCATTTAATAGTTTGCAATAGAAATAGCTTAAACACAAGTGATTATGATTGTAATTAAGTAAAATGAATTGAAGAAAGTAGCACATACCTGACATGTTTGATGTCTTGGTCTTGAGAGGAGAAAAAGCGTTGATTAATAGATTGAATAGTGCGATTAATAAATCTTAGAAATGCGATATGCGTCGTTGTCATCGTTTGTAACCAATTCGGTTCTCCGCAAGCAGCAAATAAAATTGAATTCGTTGCCATTCATTCAATCATATAGAACTTGACACCATCTGTATAGAATAAGAATAATGTGATTTCATAATAACATTAGATTCATACATTTCTATGTGAATGGGGGTTGATATTGATAGTACCTGCTTTCTCCACAACTATGTTTTAGATTTGATCCCAGCAAAGAATGAGGTTTGAATCAATCAATCTACGGTGCGGCGGTAACAAACAATGCGTATTCATTACCCGCACTGCCAGTTCAGCAGTGTACACCATTTTCCTTTGGGCCTTTCTTTTAGTTTTTTTTTATTACTATGTGCACCCCTTTTATACATTTTCTCACTGGCGGAAACACGGGCACTAACCGTCTAGACACATTTTTTCCTCTTGTATTTTTTCTGTATATGTGTTTTATGGTAGAATATTTACTTGAATTTAATTCAATTTATGTGTTCCAAATTTGTAGCAGAGAAATTTTTCAACTAAAAGATGTAGTGAGTTTTTAGACTTTCTATAACTTTGGAAGTAGAAATAGATTTAAAAAATAATTAATAAGGGTAATTTTATCAAGAAAATGGTCCAACCAAAATGTAACAGTTAATTGATTGATAGTAACTCTATAATGGTATAGACATCATCCTTCCTCTAGTCCAACTCACGTCATGATTTGTCCTCAAAGTCAGAGAAAAAAAAAGTGTTTTTGTCCAAAAATATACTACATCTAAAGGCAGAAAAAAGAAGCTCCAATGCTTGACTCCAAACAGTTTCCTATAGTCCCACACAGGCTAACCGTGCGAATAGCACATGAGACAACTTCATCTAATATTGTTTTAACTTAACCTTCCATAAACTATCAGTTTCAGCGAATTACAAAGAGTAGTTAGCCTATTCTAAACTAAGCTTTTCACCATTTCCACCAATTAAATACAACAGCACGGCTAAAAATAAGGATATACAACCTTGGCGTTTGACCATTTCCAACAATTTTGAACAGATTCTTTAGCATTTTTTAAACCAACCTGATTGTTGGGTTCAACAAAACCGACCGATTAAACCATTTAGCGCCGTATTCTGATTTTCAAAACTATGGGATTACTTGACGCACAACATTAACTCTACACAAAACTGATAAATCATTTGACTCTTACATACAGTTCAACTCTTTATGACCGTCCTAGCAAATAAAAAATACATCAAACGATAAATCAAATCCCAAAATTTTCCATAAATCACATGCAAGATATGCTATCCTACGTATTACTATTTATATATTATTACAAGTTTCAAAGTAATACATCAACACTATTCCTGTCACAACCAACTGCAAAGTTGCTCTCTTTATAGTTAGTGAGTCTCATGGAACAAGGGGCAAGACTTATGTATTCAAACAACCCGAGTCCAAATAAAGATTCTTTTTCAGCTTTCTTCTTTCCCTAAATTAGTCCACCCTTCAGATATTTGCTGGCACTCAGGGGTAGCATCTACCGGTTTAATGTTACTGACCAAGCTATCAGAAGAAGCGCAGATACTAGCATCTTTAACTGCCTCTCCGTCTTCTGTTTTTGGGGACCCCGTGTTTAGCGAATTAAAACCAGAGTCGTGGTTTGTTTCTTTCTCTAAATCAGCTCCTTCAGATATGTGCTCAATCTCAGGGGTAGCCTTTACCAGTTTAATATTTCTAGCCAAGCTGTCAGAAGCATCGATACCAGCACTTTTAACTGCCTCTCCAGCATCTGTTTTTTGGGGCTCCGAGTTTGGTGAATTAAAACCAGAAATGGGCTCAGCCAATTGCTTTGGTTTGTTCAGGGCGTGACAGTGTGGGCAGTAGTAAGTGATAAATGGGTAATCCTCTCTCCGAGCAAGACCTGCAGAGAAATAAAGCAAATAAAAAACACTTTCCCTGCCAATTCATTCAAACACAGGCGCGGTGGACACACTTATAATATGTATGTGTCTATGCATGTATCAAGTAAGAAGGGTATAGCTTCTTCAAAAAAAAGTAAGAAGGGTATAGAATGAAAGGGTTAAATATTGATCATTAGATCTTATCATGGTCAAAATTCTGAGAAAATCATGTGATGACCATTAACTAGTAATCTTCCCTATCTATATATTGTTGCATAGTCAAAATCTATTTCTCTTATTATTGAATAAAATGCCTTTCATTTACAGAGAAAGTATATATGGGACGGACAAGATCAGTTATGCTTAAACTTAATTTTAGCCATCCATATATAGCTGTACAATAAACATCAAATTCTCTCACCCTTTCATTTACTGCAATAGATGTAAGAGAACAAAAGTCTGTAACATTAAACCTATTCCACCTACCATTATGCATATAGCAGTTACCACATATGAGTGCGTAAGACTGCAGCGGATCCTCACCCACAAGCAATGCTGCAATTTGAGCAATCCATCCTCCAGCATACTTATTTGAGCTTTGAGGTTGGTGATGCTCAACAACTACAGGCTGTTTCTGCACACGAGTCTGAGTTTGATCACCCCCAGAAGCAACTAATTGCTGATCAGTGTGATTTGGGGTAGTTGTCCCCAGATTAGTGGATTGAGTTTGCCCTTGTTTGCGATTTCGAAGTCCACTAGACTGCACAGGTTCAACATTATTGGCCTTTCCTGTTGGAGCACCAGATTTAGATTCATCTTCCATATACAATTTCAAACCCGAATCTGCACCCAATTTGGATGCCAAACTAGTTGCAGCAGCTGCCTTTGCTGCAGGGTCTGTGTCATATTTCTGCAATCACAAGTAAAATACACTAATATTTAAGTAGTTGCAAACAAATATGCCTTCCAATAATGCTATTCAAAGCACAGGTCTCTACTCAGCTCAAGATGAAAAAAATAATCCAGGATTCTACTCATAGAATTTATCATGTGATTTCAATCATTTTCACTGCTAAGGAAAAAGTTCTGAAAGTTACTGATTAACAAAATAATCAGGCTCAAGGTGACGGAGAATAAAGGATTTTTTTAGGGAGGCTGAAATGAATGTTCCAAATTTATCCTTTAACTAGGTTGTGTTCCATTAAAAAGTAATTTGAAATATTTTATATAACTCGAACAACCACTTATAATACAGTGATAAACAAGCACTGCAAGAGTTCATTTTTACATAGTCAACATAGAAGAAATAGTTGACAATAAATCTAAAGGTTAATATAACAGGGGAAAAAGATTTTTGGAATAACTAGTAAACATTGAACAATGAGCTAATAGAAAACATTTATCGGAATCGTAAAAGATTGTATGTTTGTGTGTGTAATGTATAACATATCAGGAAAGAGCATGCTCGTATGAGAAGAATAATAGCATAGTGAATATCAAATGAAGCTCCCTCCACCCTCGTTCACATCGTCGACTATTCCCCCAACAAAAAGCAAGCAAAATTAGATTAAGAACGCAAAGCAGAACAAATTTCAGTGAAATCTGGCACGAGTTCAAAAACATATATGATATACTGGTTTTCTTTATCTTTTTTTTTATGGCCCCTATGTAGTAAGTTGAATCAAGTACTTATAATGAGGTGGTGGTGGTGGTAGATGACTGGTGGCATTCACAGCTTGCTGCCAGTTAGTGGGATTCAAATCAGCACAAGGGCAACATATTCCCCTTATTGGTTGATATCAAGTGATGCGGGAGTGAATGTTAGGGTGTCAAAATGTTCAATTGGATTTGATTATACCATGAGATACCAACATATCTAGTAACAGTAGCATATAATTAAACTAAAAGATTCTCTCCATAAAATGGACCAAATGTAGCCTTAAGAATGCAACCCCAAAGATATATTGGCTGGTCAACAACAAGGAAAGAAGGTGATACATTGAAAACCAATAAGCCATCTAACAATCATTGCATCGAACAATCACCTGAATGAGTTGTTGAGTAACGTAATAATTTGTCCTCTCCTTTAGCTCGTCAATTTTTTCCTTCCTTTCAGCTCTCAGCCTATCAAGAATTTTCTGGTCCCTGCGATCACCTATAAAATCACATCTTCGTATTAAAATTTCAACTGATATTATTTGCACCTGGCAAATCAAACTCTAAACAAGGGCTTCCAGTCCAACAAACTGCACCATTAAATTGAAATCTAATGTTGCAAAAGCGTATTTTGAGTCAGGAATCATAACAAATTTCTTTGTTCAAATACTGCTCCTTCAAGCACATTTTTATTTACAGAGAAGTTTCATCGGAGGTATTAGTCCTAAATTGCATCAATTATGAGCTCCTAATAAATGTACTGACACATGAAAATCATGTTTTTATTGGCATTTACAGCAAAACTACGCCGTGGAAATCAGAGATTCTACTTTTATTGGCAGAAAACCCACTTAAACAGATGACAACAGAAATTCTACTGAAAATGATGAAGTCTGAACTATTTCCGAACACTTTAGTTAAGTGTGGCATATATAGGATGACTAACACTATGCCAGACCACAAATTTCATACTAACAATGACAAACAAAATGAAAGGTTTTATTGACCTGGATGTTGACTGCAAATTCAACAGAGCAGCCGACATGATAAAGAGAAGGTGCTCTGCTTAATAAAAATAAATAAACTAGCTTCTGTAAGATATGTGTATTAATTAAAAATTGCCCGACACCTACACATCCTTATGAAGCTTACAAATGTTGAATATGCAGCAGATGATAAGGCAGGCAAAAGAAACATCGGCAAAACTCGAATCGCCCTCATTTTCCAATTCATATCTGTGGATCTTGTGGTCATAATCGCATAAGATACAGCAATTATCTGAAAAAGTTGAAACTGTTTTAAGCAAAATATATTTTTCCAACAATGCCAAAAAAATTAAACACTTGGTAGGACAATATTAATATATGTTAAAATAATTTATAATTTGAGCAAACCCCTTGGATAATTATACATAAGTTATAAACATCACAAGTATTACAAAGTTTAGTCTTTATCATTAGTTTTGTAACCAAAATGTCATCTTCTTCTGTTACTCTCTCTTGAAAGATAGTAAGAAAGTTAACAAAATGATTAATGGGTATGTATGAAATTCCATTGCAAACTTATTTTTGGGTGTCTAACTAAACAATATAGATACTTAAGACTAAAGAGTCCAAATATACATTCTCATAGTTTCATATTTTCAGATGTAAATCCAACATAAACTAAAAGATGGCAGCAGTTCAAATTATCACCAGTCTAAATCAACTCCAAAAATCTTCCAAAAACCAAGAGATAAAATGATTGCATTTTCAGAGGACAGACAACAGGGGTTTAGAAGTCTAAATTTTAATTATATTATTTCTTCTTGAAAACTCACTATAGTGATATGACCTCATTACTAGTAATTATAATAAGTACCAAGAGAATACATCCCTTATCTTAGAAGACAATTATTTTAGGGCTAAATTAGACATTTTCTAAATCTAAGATTATACCAGAGTCTACCTAAGACCCGTTTGACCACATCTGACCTGTTATCCGGGCACCTAGGCCGCACTTCATCTAGTCCTCGCCAATAGGGGGTGCTCAAATTTCACATAGTAACATGGTCTAATGAGTAATCACTGGTGTATATCCCTAGTTTTGTGGAATTGAGTTAAATCCAATATTATCAATGACAACTTATGGCGGGCATCCAAAAATCCGCCATATAAACATGGCATTGCGACTATGGCCAAAACACGATGGATATGGCCTATAGCAGCCGGCACAAAATCCATCATGCTATAATGCCATGGCGGAAATTTGACAACATGGTTAGGTCCAACCTATTTAAGTTTTCTTGGTTAAGTCCAGCCTAATTTATATTTTCTCCGGGAATTTCCAACCCAACTTTTTTTCATACGCTCCTTCTATTTGTTATAATCTTTATTTCAAGGCGTATTTGATAATGTAGTATCTCTTGGCCGAGATTCAAACTTGTTATCTCCAACCTAAATTCATTTTACTTTTAACAAGTAACCTAGTGGCTAGACTCACACGTGAGAAACCCCGAGTTCAAACTAGACACCTAAATATGAACGTCCTTGCAGCCATGGACTAGCGTTTCTGACCTAAATTCTAGCACTATGAATCATAATAATTAATTTTTTTACAAGAGTATTAAACAAATAATTAATAAACAATCAACAGTCAATAAACTCATACAGTAAGAGTAAAAATCGGAATGAAACTGAAAAAAGAAAATTATATACCTCAAATAAAACAGAGAAAAGAATAATGTGGCGAGAGGTTCGCCTCCAAGAACGGGATCTGTTATTCATTCTACTCATAACAGAAGTTTCTTCTTTCGAAATACACTGAAGCCTCTTCTCAAAATCATCTTTATTAGACCTAAATACAAAATTCCAAATTCGAGAAACGAAACCTTTACGCTTCTTCTTTCCATTTCCCGCCGGAGAAGTAGAAGTAGTAACAGTGTCACTCGCCGTCGATTTCTTCTCGCCACCGGCGGTAGTAACCGTTTTCTCTTCCGCCATTACTTCGCGTTTCGCGGTTGTGATTGATGATAGGAAAATGAGTTGAAATGAAAGTGAAAGCGCGTTGAATGAAGTTCGATCTGAGATGGTTCTAGAAGGTTCGGTCACGCGCGGGCACGTGATCAAGTTGACGAATTACGAAGTGCGTGTGAGTGTGAGATATGGGAGGAAGAATCAATCGATGAAGCGTAAACATCAATAAGGATTCAAATTTAGTTGGGGGTTTTCAGTATTTAATATTTTTTCTTACATTCATTTTCATCATTGAAGGGAGGATCTTACATTCATTTTTTAATCATTTTTTCACGTTAGTCATTGTTACGAGTACTATTATTTTATCATTTTTTGTCGGCACCCTTTCAAAATACAAAAAAAAATGTTGACAAAAAAATGTCAGCATGTTGAAAAAAAATATATTTATCAATCCTAAATGGTTGAGTTGCACCAGATTCATATGTGGGTTAAAGCAATATGCGGTTTTAGGGTTGTCAATTCTAAAGTGGTTACACACGCATTCGTTAGTTTGTTGTTTGGGGTCTTATTCTTGTAGAAGTAATTGAAACAAATGAAAATAAAAATTCATAAATTGTAATCTAAAGGCTCTTCTTTATCTATGACTCTTATAAGTACATCAACATGCTTTATTTTACCTTAGTAATTCAACAAACGGACAGCCCAATGTCGTTTACCTTACAAAGGAGGAAATAGTAAAATAATTATGCAACGTCCGGTTTCATCGTATTTCTAAGTTCAGACATCTTCCCAGGATATGTCACCTTGGTAGGTCTGATGAAAGTATTAAGACTTTTGCATAATAAAATTAAAAATTAAACAGAATACATAAAATAATTGAATAAAAGACTTAATTAAAATTAATCTAACAAATAAAATAGAGATTCGACTTAGAACCCTACTCAAATAAGGTTTAACTACTCATGGTAACAAAATACAAATTACAAAAGAAATAAAATATACTCTAAAGACTAAGGTTAAGGAGAAAGACTTTTCCCTTGAAGTTTCTAGTGCTTGCCTTCCTCTTGAACCGCTTCGTTCGAAATGAGAATGTGTGAATGATAGGAGTTGTATTTGTAGGTTGATATCCATGTGGATTTGGGCTGAAACACTAGGCCTTTTCCTCAAACTCGCAAGAGAAAAACAACAAAAAGTTGTTTTTTCCCGGCTGTGCATGTGCCTCGCGTATGGATTGACACCTGTGGAGCGCCAATGCGTTTTTTGCACACTTGAGGCGCGCCCCCACAACCCAATATTGTGTTTTCACATTTTTCTTCGTCTTTTGAGTGTTTTCTTCTATGAAATTTAGCTTGGAATTTAGAATAGAGTTTTTCCTCTTTATAACGTCTTTTGTGCCCTCTTGAATCTTCATTCATTCTCTTCCAAAATCCTCTTGAGATGCTTTGCTTTGCTGTTTTGTATGATTTTGCAGTGAATTGCTTCGAAAAGACCTTAGAATTGTCCTAAAAACTATAGACAGATGTTCTAAAACTTCTCTATTTCAGATCAAAACATAAAGACAATGACTGATAAACATGCTGAAAATAACGTAAGATGCTCTGCCATCACAACCCCAAAATTAAATTGTCGATTGTCCTTCATTGTACTTTTGAATTAATTTTTTTACGAGACTTTTGAAGTAAAAAATTGATGGTAGGATATATATTAAATGACGTGGTATATGATTTAATGATGAAAAAGATCAACATTGATAAAATTGTAAAAACAAATCCTTAATTTTTTTATTTAATATATGACATACAATCATATTTTAGACTAAATATTTGATGGAGGGACCAAAACTATCAATTTTATAATAGAAAGATCAAATCCATAAAATGGTAAAAATAGAGATCAAAATTCTAATTAAACCAAAATAATTAACCAAGTAACAATAATAATTCACAAATAGTAGTGCGTTTGTAGGCGTACAATATACTTCATGTCATATGGCCATACTATTCGAAATCATAATGGATTCTCCTCTTCCAATCAATTTTTTTTCTTGCACTTAAAAGTTAAGGATCGAAAGGAGCCTAAGTCTCATATCCCTTAAAAGTTAAGGATCGAAAGGAGCCTAAGTCTCATATCCCTTAAACCAATTTATCAAACCAATTTATTAATGATACTTTAATCCTCTTATTATCAATCAACATTTCAAACTAATTTCATAAATTGCAAGATGTTGATCCAATTGTTCCTTTATTGCTCTTTGCAAGGACTGTAAAAATACTAAGTTGTTAATATTTGTGATTTGAAATTAAGTGAATATGTCATATTTATTAAGAATCAAGATAGATGAACTAATCCTTTAATAATTGCAACATTGTATGATTTTATAATTCATTTTAAAACAATTGTTTTCAAAGAGACAAATTGAGATAAATTAAACCATCACATGGCCTATCTGTATAAGGTGTGCAAAAAAAAAGGCCAACGACAATGCCAAAAATAACAAAACAATCTCACAAAAGAAATAACAAATCAATTATGAAGTGATTCCGATGCAAGATAGAGGATGACACCACATACATGATAATCAAAAGCAAAATTAATTATTTTTGTCTTCAACCGCATAAACCATAACAACTTAACTTTACCCAACATCTAATGTAACTCCAAAGCTTTATTATTGAAAATCCTATTTTTCCTTTCTTCCCGAATCGTCCAAAGATAAGAGAATCAAATCAATTCAAGAAATGTTCATTTTAAAACATTATTAAGGTAGATAACTAAGTTGATAAGGTCATGACTCATATGACAAGATTAAATATTAGTCGCTGTCAACTGTGCTTGGTTTAAGGAAAACGTAACCAAGCTTAGGGGGCATAGAAAGTGAAGTGATGAATATGTGTTATGAGCTCAATCAATTCAACCACCAAGAAAATAACAACACTATAAACTTTTTCTTGCAGGAGTTGGTTATCTGATGGTACTGTTATGACGTTGAACTTGACTTAAATGCAAACTAGTTCTCTGACTCAAACCATATGAACTGAGGTGGCTTACCGAACTTTCAAAACTAATAAATGAAAGATGTAAAAATTTGAATCTAGATTTTCATGTTCGTGGCAAAAATTGGATGTTAAAAATATTTTTCTACGCAGAGACTTGAAGAGGATGTATACAGAGAGATTTTCCCAGAATCTAATCTCGTTCATTAAGGAAATAAAGGGCGTAGATTAGTCTAGAAGTCCTAGTTCAACTGGCAAATGCCGAAATTGCAAAGCTGGATGTCGTAACCCAGGTTTGAACCTAGGACCTCGCAGTTGTGTATGAGTTTAATTTTAGTGGATTACCACTTCATCTAAGACAAAAAAAAAAAAGGCGTAGATTAAGACACGCTTGTTAATTTTTTTCTTTCTTTAAAGATAACAGTTCTAGACTTGGAGAATTTATTCCTTAGCTGAATTAACATTATCTCACTCCTAACTATGTAAATTCATCTATAAAAAAAAGCTATGTAAATTCATCATTTGTTGTTGGTTATATAAAGTGCAAGTTTTGACATATTTGATTTGTTTTCTCTATCAAAGACAATTTCTGCAACGTTGAAATTGACTTTTGTTAAAAATGAACAAGTGTTTTGATCATTATTGAATTTCTAAAATTAAAATTCATATCCTTTTAGAAAATGGACAACTGTTTTGTCATCAAGGTGAAAAATTATTGGTTTAATTATTTAACTAATCAATTTGTCGATTGACAATTATCAATCTTTAGAAATTATTCTTAATATAAAAACTATATTATATTGTATTAAACACTAATTAATTGATGTGTATGTTGAACTTTGTTTATGAATGAATCATAGTGGGTTTGATTATTCTACCAAGTCAAATGAGAGGTATATGCTCTCATTCGTGCAGCTACTTATATGCCATTCCATCATACATCAATTAAAGTAGTTCACCTATCATATTATCTCAGCATGTGTCTTCGTAATCTTAAAGATAAGCACAATTTTTTTATTTATTGTTTGCGATGTAGAAATCTTATAATTTGTATGTATGATTATTGGTTAACCATTAAGCTCCAACATTGGAAAGACGTTGTTTTACTCTATTTTATTGATTGATTTTTTTTTTCCACGATTTTCTTTCTTGTATTGATTAACGATTTAAACGGAATACATGTTTTTTAACGGATAAAAGGACAAAATGATTTCGTAAAAACAAAAATTCTAAGTGTTCGTGGGTGGATTTGAGTTGAGTTTGGCCAAACTCAAAATCAACTAAATAGGGTTCTCTAGTTTGGGTGAGGTAAAATAATCACCCGTTATACTATTGGGTGGGTTTGAGCAAACCCACTAATTTTTTGGTTGGGTTGAATTGGGTAATGAGTTACCCAACTTATTCTTCTATTTTTTAATATTAAATGACTAAATGACAAGTCCTGGTAATTTTGTTTTAAAATAGTACTCTACTTTTAAATTTTCTTAAAAAAAATGTTTAATTTATTTTATTATAATTTTATGCATTATAGAATATCAAATAATAAACTTCATCATAAAATATTTGCAACAAACTAAAGTTGCATGACATAAAATTGCATTAGTATCAATATATAGGGTACAATGTGTATGTTTTGAAAATATAACTTTCTTCTACCCTATGAAAATAAAGATAAAAAATATTAACATTATTGGGTAATTGAGTTTTTTGGGTCTGGTTTTACCCGAAACCAATTTATTTTTATGGGTTTTACATTTTTAGAAATCATACCCACCCAATTACCCAACCCAACCCATTTTTTTGGATTTTTTTGGGTGGGTTTGACCGAGTTCTATGGGTTGACTCAACCCTTGAACACCCCTGGTTTGAACTCTGAACCTTACATATATTATGTTTTGTTCCTACCAACTGAACTAAGCTCACGAGGACCAAACAAAAATATTCATAAAAACAAAAAACTAAAACATGGATAACAAGTAGCAATCAACTCATGCCAATTATTTTGATCTCTCCCTCTCAATAATCCATATTACTCTATCAAAATTATTAATCCTTAGTTTATAGTATCTTAATCTTAATCAATTTACTCTAGTTGAAAACTGCTCTTTGCTGGCTCATTGGTGACAGAATGAGTGCTACCTTAACTCTCCTATCAACTTCACATTCTATTCCATCTCACCAATTTAATTGGTTCACATTCTTTTTCTTTTGCTTTTCAATATGAAAAAAATAAAATAAAAAATCACATCAATTCACCCAATTGAACTACAGCTACCCTAGACAAAGGACATATTTATTTTGCAAATAGAGGAAAAAGGAATCAAGTAATGCAGATAACTGTGATGACTGATGCCCATGTGAATGCCTGCTAGTTGTTACTTACACACCAACTGATGATGATAGCTATAAATCTTTTAACAGTGCAAAGGGATTGGTTGTGTTTGATATTAAGTTTTTTCATCTATCTAATTTTTGATCAAATATCAATCAATCATCCATTTTGTATGCCATCCAATAACTTGTGAGCACAGTGGAGAAATTATTAATTTTTTTACAAGAAAAATAGAGATTTTTTTATTTTTCTTGTCCATAATCCACAATAGTCAATGAAAGATGAATTCGTTTGTAAGAGCCGACTAATTTGCAAGATTGTGAGTTCAACTCATCTCCGTAAATACTCTTTGAGCATTGAAGTTGCACGATCATAGTGAGCTTCCTAAACCCAACCTACAAGCTTTCTCATAAGCGTAGATTCAACCTACAATACAATAAAAATCAAGATCACCAAACACAGAATAACATATAACAAAGGGTTGAGTATCTCAATTGTTTTGACCCAAAGAATAAAGTGTAGTAGATTTTGTGTTTAAAGGAAAAAATCAATCTAACAACTAATTATAACACATGTCATTAAAAAAAGCATATCATACACAATGAATAGTGGTAGAGAATCAAAGTGTTGAAAAGAAACACTTACATAAATACGCAATTTTAGGATTTATCTTTTCAACTTCATTAGTACCACGAAGAATGAAAATTGTCTGATGCAAACATCAGCCAAAATTGTTTTAGTGGTGTAATAATTTTGAAATTTGTTGAAAACACAAGACTAAAAACATATTGTTCCAAAAAAAATAGTGTGGAAAACGGGTACAAGTTGAGAATCGTAAGGTTTGTTGTTTTCTGTATTATTGTGTGACATGTTGAGGTTGCTATAGTTGAACAAAGTGAATAGAAGAGAAAGATATTCATATGATGTATTACAAATCTTGAGCTTAATCTCAACCATAAATCTTTGAAATACTAGCCTTAAACCTTACAAGTACAAATCGTAGTCTTACAGAACAAAAAAAAAAACCAAGAAAAACAATAAAAGCAGAACAGAAACAAAAACATATAGAAAATAATGCAGTGAATCGAAAAATAGAAGAGAAGAGGAGATGAGAGAATGAGTGAGACTGGAGGTTTGTTGTTTGTTCTTTTTATGGCAGAGAACATGTGCATGGTTTATGAGAGTTGGTAGAAGTGTAGAACAATATATTGGAGATTGAGTGACTTTGAGGCCAATATCGATGACTTTTTTATCTATTTATCTCGTGATCAATAATCCTTTTCCATCAAAATAATTTATTTTAGCATGTTGATGAATGTCTTTTGCATCAAAAAGTTGCGTAATTATTTTTAAAATAAAAGTAAAAACTTATATTTTTAAGACAAATTTTTTATTAATGAATTCTTTAACTCGTTAACAAAACCTTTTATTAAGGAAATGTTAAAGAATACTCATAGACATTGGTTAAGAGGATAAAAATAGAAATATTGCATCGAAAAATGGTAAAAAGTGATTTAAATTTTTGAAAGTTAAAACATGGGTTTTTCTATCGCAAATTTGCACATATTATATTAGGCCTCACAAAATTAGTTAAAACTAAAAAAAAAAAAACTAAGAGAATAATAACATTCGACTAAAATGCTTCTTCAAAAAAAAACATTCGATTGAAATGATCGACAAAGTACAATTTCATGAATATTCTTAGAAATCATGTTGGGCCTAACACAACCCCACAGAACCGGCTTGTGAGGTGAGAATTGCCCCTACTTATAAACACATTGTCAGGCCATGTCCTGTCCGATGTGGGACTCTTAACACACCCCCTCACGACCAGCACTATTGGGCTTGATTCGTGGACATAAATGGTGGGTGGCTCAATAGCGGAAACCTGATAGCAGATGACCCAATGGATCTTGGAGAGGCTCTGATACCATCTTAGAAATCGTGGTTGGGCCTAACACAACCCCATAAAACCGGCTTGTGAGGTGAGGATTACCCCCACTTATAAACACATTGTCAAGTCATGTCCTGTCCGATATGAGACTCTTAACAAATATTTTTGTCAATTTTTAATTTTAGTGACAGCCAGAGCACACCCTAGAATTTTAAGACTTAAAAAAGTTTCACTTGAAAACCCTCAACATCTAAACATGAGAAAATGGAGTTTCCGTCGTTACTTCAAGTGTACACTCATCATACATTCTATTATTCATATTGAGCACTCAAAATTCAAAAGAAAAAATCTAGGAAATAGACAAGATATAAAATGCTTAAAAGAAAATTGGACAGGTCATCATAAAGACATATATGAAAGATAAACAAAATAAGACAGAATATCTAATGATGGTACTTTTGTCCCCTTAAAATTGTCCATGACCTACAAATCAAGATTGAAGAGTGTGTTAACCATTTAAATAAAATAAAATAAAATACAGTTGACACCTAGAATTTTCATGCAAAAGCCCAAAAGTGGCATTGGTATAATGATAATATTTTCTTTTGAGAAAGTAAAACTCCAGGTTTTGAAAAGGCTGGAAAATTAATTGTGTTCTAATCTTTCTTGTAAACCAAAATTAAGCTTTCTTAAAAGTGGCATTCGATTCAATTGTCCCCACTAAAGTCTTTTTTTCACTCAGTAAGATGAAGCAGAGCAGGCCAATAGTATGGTCCAGGTCAAAGTATTACTACTATGTTGTTATCATGATGCTGCATTTGGAGACTAAGAAATTAAAGAAAAAAACAGAATACTATAGGAGATATGTTACCTGTAAAGCTGTTCCACAAGCACAAGTAATGCTATTTGATGATTTAAGACCATTGAAGATAACTTGATTGATAAGTTAGCACGTTCTCTTAGTTTTCTTCCATGACCATAGGGTCCACCAATACAGAAAGATATACGCGAAGCACCCTATAAGAGAGCAAAAATCATTAAAATTTATTTTCATTTAACAGAAAACATTATTCAAAACAAAACTGGGGTATACACACCATCCTAGAGAAGACATAAATATAGAAACATAAAACGACTTCAGCAAGAAAACAGTGTGAACAATAAAAATGACAGATGAACACCCAGGTATCGCTTTACACAGTTCAATCTAGATTAATATTTGATGTATGTTAGGGTTTCCCATGTTAGTGATTTCCAATGTGTGATTTAATAATGGATTTAGATGATTAATATAATATATTACTTCTTTTTGGTTGGTCGTAATGTAATTTTGCTTGGTTCTTAGTAGACCAAGTGAGGTTGGTGAGATTAAATTATGCACGCACCATGGAAGTTTGTTTGTTGGTCAAGCAACCCATATATATGCAAGGGATATGTTGGAAGAAACCAACAAGGGGTGGTAAGAGATTGTGCATATTGAACTGAAAAAACTGGTAAAAAGACTTGAATATGCCTCCTTCAGTTGTATATGGTATGTGCCTTCTGGATGTTATATAAGCACATGGTAAGGCAATTGAAAAGTGAGTAAGGTATACTGGTATGTTGATGTATGCAAAATACGTATAAGGTTTTCAGATATTGAATGTCTGTTTGGAGAATCTTATAAATACCCATGTTTGATTAATAATGAAGGGCAAATTCAGAAGAGTGACCCAGAGACTGAAGAAGTAAAGTGTTTGATCTTGATAGCTTGGAAGGAAGCTGAGAGGGAAAATTACGAGATCACAAGATAAAATGTTCAAAGTCAGGGTAAGCATGGAATTGGAGGACAAAACCATAATAAGGAGGGTTGTACTGAGGAGAGGTATAAAAGGATGAATTTGACAGCTCAGATGATTAAGTTACCCCCACAGCACAATCCTAATCCAATTTGATGTGGGTAATAAAGGCAGGAGGCCAGTTCACATACGTCTATCTTCATCTCCATAGCTCTATCTGCAAATCTTTGTTTACCCTCATCAACGACACATGTTTCTAAACCTGGTTGCTCTCCAACTCAGTGGCATTGCTGTCGTCAAGAGGTAGCTCGCACAACAAAGGAGGTAGCAGAGAAAGTGGATCGGTAAACCCGCTTCCTTGGAGGGGAAGAGATCCAAAATGGACCCATGAAGCTTCTATTGTTTGACTCTTGACTGTGCATTGCTACAATTTGACGACCAGATTGTTTGCTAGTTGCAGGTAATCAGCATGCTTGCAGGGAAGGGCTGCTTCATGTTGGCAATTACTAAGGTGTGTTTCAGAAGAAATTTTTGAGGTGAGCATCACATCCAATAAATCTCTGTCTCACCATTCACAAAATTGTCTCCTCTCCCAATTAAATCCACAATGACCAAGTTTAGGTGGGGAAGAAGAAGAAGAAAATCTGAAAGGGATTTGGAGTTGGTACAAGTTAAAACCTTTGGTATATTTTTCAGTTTGTTACAGTAAACATGAAACATCAGTATCATTTCTTTTAGTGTGGAAAAATATAATGGTACATGGTGGATCAAAGCTGTAACGATCCATGAAGATATCATTTACAATATCTACTTACAGTATTTCCTGCATCAGCCACCAACTCTGCCATTTGCTCAGATCGTAAATCCTTCCCACGCTCATCCAACATCACAACCTAAAATATGACAGACAAAACTTAGTTAAGAAAAAAGAAAAGACCAATTCATGCCAATAAGACAAAGACCTATAGACTAGTAACTCTTCTGCTATATCTTGAAAGTATCAGTTGCTAGTAAAATGGATTTCAACTTTCAAGCAAGGACTTAAAGTAGACACCATAGCAGTTAATTATACAGCAATCTTTGCAAAATGAAACTACGTCAACCATAGTAGTTGTAGTTAAAACATTATAATGACATAGTATCAATAAGGAGCACAAAATTATTTGTTACTGTAATCTAATTTCATGCATGTACAAGACTATACCCAATCGTCAGACCTTATAAGATTCATCACTGCCATGTCTTCGTCATCAACCTGAGCCCTATGGTCACTGCAACACAAAGAATAAGATCCACCGTTTCAATTAGACAATTGAAAAAGCAATTCTTTGTGTACATTTATTCGTCTGTAACAAGACATACAAAGATCTTTTGAAGTGAAATTTTCACGACACCTTGTCATGTAAAGTTTTTGTTCTTATGTCTCCTTGGACAAAATTCACAAATTTCAATAGAATCTCTCTTATTTAATGTCTATGAAAATATAGATGCCAAATTTTCATATAACAGGGTCAAGTGAAATTTTAACATGACAGAATTTATTTACGTGACATGAAAGCCGGGGCAGTTACTAAGTTGGAGAGATTATTAGCTGGCCAACATATATTATTATTATTACATGAATATTTTCCGTCAGAGCGCATGAAAGGTTGCAACATACGTAAATAAACTGACAATGCAAGTTTGAAGCTCGTGTTCATCATATCAAAACTCGACAAAATGAAGCAGCTGAAAGAAAATTGAGAAAGTGAATTCACCGTGCATTTCTTGGATTTGACCGAATTTGAACATCCTCAACACTGCAATAGTATTTGATCTTTTCAACATACTCGTCAACCATGAGTTGCAGTCCAGGTGATCGCTTTTTTCCCACTGATAATATACGTATAGGAAGTGCCCTCTTGCAAAAACCCAAATAATCAAATAACTATTATCACTTTTTAAAATAAGCGCACACACACACACACATAACTATTTGAGTTTTTTGAATTAAGATAACAGGGTAAAATTGAAGAGAAAAATGATAAGCTATAAGCTAGTTGAATTAGTTTATAAAAAAAGCCAAACACAATAAGCTAGCTTAATGTAAAATTAGTGAGAGGATAATTGAATTGTTAGTTACTAACCACTGATTGAGGTGCAAACTTGGAATTGGAACTCGCTGAAAATAAATTGGAGAAGAAGGTTTTAGTGAAGGAGTTTGGAAAATGAAATAGAGAGCGATGAAATGAAACAAAATTACCTTGAATGTGAACAAGATTGGTAGCGGTTAAATTTAAACAGGCACCAAGCTGGAATGCGCTGCCCATTTCGAACACAAACCACTAGTCGGAGTGAGGAGTGAAGAATATTTTTAGATTTTAGTCAAGTATAACCGAGACCAAAATAAGGATTGATTTGATACTTATTGTGATAATTTAAGGACTGGTTTGATGGATAGTGTTATAATTTAAGGTCTGATTTGATTGATTTTATTCCAGGGAATGAGTACAAGGAGATATGGCATGAGAGGACCGGTGATGTCAAATGACAGGCATAAACAAACACCAGTGATTTCTGAACACCAAAGCTTGAACAATTTTTGGGGATTTTTGGATTTCGAATTCAATCAAAAAAAAAAATTAGGTTTTTAAGTTTTTTGAATCGGGGAAGAACTTTGTCATCAATTAATGGAAGAAATTTTGGGGATTTTGAACTCTAGGTAACAAATTATAAAATTAGGGTTACAAATTTATATATTTGGGGAAGAAAGAGACGTTGAGAAGAAAGAGACTTTGTGGAAAAAGAGATGTTGGGGAATTTGCAA
>Ga0315915_1001611_pt1 | contig 27637 bp, 25 predicted proteins | sample MpolbnodulesMG_FD_207738 | JGI IMG/M metagenome (GOLD analysis project Ga0315915, IMG submission 207738) | Medicago polymorpha root nodule microbial communities from Los Angeles, California, United States - branched nodules | ecosystem: Host-associated > Plants > Roots > Nodule | place: USA... | reverse complement strand
CTCAAAATTTCTCAATGAAAGTTTATTGGAGATGGTGATACAAGTACAACAGAAGGGGTTTGTGGCAGTGTGTATGGAGTCTAGGGAGCAAAAAGAGGATGAGGAAAAAGAAGAGAGGTGTAATCTAGTATATACGGTGCATGGTAGAATATTTGAGTTTGATTAATCTAATGGCTCTTGATTGTTGTTCAAGGTGGTTCACCGGTGAGGGACTTAACAGAACCCTCACCCTAGAATCCACCTAATTTTTTGATGTATCAAAAATTTAAAATTGTCTTTAAATGTACACTTCGTTAGTCAAAATAGTCTCTATTGTTAAAATGTTTCATTAATATTGTCATATTAGTCTTCCAACATACTTACTTATTGTTATATCAATACTTATAAGTACTTATTTATTGTCATTTCAGTCTCTATATGTAAAAAGTTATTGTGAGTATTGAAAGATTATTTTAGAGTCAGGGACTATTTTGACTAACAGAGTGAACAATTAGGGACTAATTTAAAATTTTAATACATTGAAGAACTATTGAGACCAATCATTTAAAATTCAAGGACTAAAGTGACTATTACCCGTTTTTTTATTATTAAAAAAGTATAAAATTAAACTAATTAATTAAAATTGAAAAAAAAATTGAAAAGTTATATGTTAGGAGCTCAAAAACTACTTGGAATAACTTCTCAAAAAACGCTATAAGTTAATGTGAAAAGCTTTTTACTAAACATGTCTCATCCTATCAACAAGCTTATAATCTAATACAATAAGCTTTAAGCTAGCTTATTTGTGTTACCAAACACAACCTTATTAAAAAGATATATTTCGATTTATTTTGACTGATAACACTTAAAATGTTTTTTTTTTTAATATTTTGCCCCACACAAAACAATGACTAGAAAAAACCTAATTGATAACAATCACTTTTTCACAAGTTTATAATTTATTTTTACTAACTTATACCGGTTTTTGATATGTCAACCGAAGTAGCTTTAGTTTAAACATTATAACTTATAATTATTTATTTCAATTTTACCTTGTTATCTTAGTTGAAAAAATTAAATATTACTAATTTATGATGAAGTATTTAATCAACAAAAAATGATGTATGTAGATCAAAATTTGGACCAGATACATAAACATTTGTTGAGTTAACTTTCTCTTGTATATAAAATGGAAGAGAGGTATCCCCGTAAGCTTAACTCAGTTGGTAGGAATATTGTATAATTTATGCAGGGTCGTGGTTCGACACCCACTTCTCCACGTTTAATTTGTGAGCTCTACCCACTAGTTACTAATGGACCGGAAAAAAGAAAAAAGAAAAACCATAAGGAGGTATAAGAGTTGGATTAAAAATAGAAAGCGGTGATCATACTTGAACATCAAGACCAGGGAGACAAAACCATTTGTCTCAAACAATAAATCTCAAACAAAACATACAAACAACACAAGATTCGTAACGTTAATTCAAAGTTTTTCTCTTTCTTCCATTTTCCATTAATAAAACTTTCTTCTCCAAAAATGGCAGCATGTGTATACACCGTTTCACAGAACGGAAACGGAGATTTTCAAACGGTGCAAGAAGCAATCGACGCTGTACCACTTGGTAACTCTCGCCGGACTGTCATCCGGGTGTCTCCTGGAATCTATAAGCAGCCTCTGTATGTTCCTAAAACGAAGAATTTCATCACTCTTGCTGGGTTGTGTCGTGAGGATACTGTGCTTACTTGGAATAATACTGCTACTAAGATTGATCATCATCAAGTATGTGCTCATTTTCTTTGTGTTTTATTCATTTGGGGTGATGGGTATGTTGAAAAATTGTTTATTTTTCGTTTTTCATCTATGAAGCACTGACACAGACACGACACTGACACTCATACATACTATACACAACTATAGTAATTTGAAAAAAATGACATAATTGAATGTAATCCGATATGTGTCGGTGCTAATGGGTATGGGACAAAATTGTTCATTTTGTATCCAATGTTATCCACATTATCGATACTCCAAAATAATCCACGGAGTTGCAAAATTGAAATCAAATTGTCGCTCTGTTTGTAGGGACTAGAATGACATTAAGTTTATAATGTTTTTTGGTGGTAAACCAAAGATATTCTCCGCGCATAACTGCACTGACTAATCCCTCAAAGTTACTAAGATCCATTTAAGGGGTTGACCTCTTTCAACAAATGTTTTTCCATACGCATTGGTCAGGCATCAACCCATAGACAAAATGGTTAGAGATGTAATATTAACGATGAATTTGAAACTAAGTGGATTATGTTAAGAGATGTATTTGATGAAATATTCAGAATGAGGGACACATCTATTAACATTTTGCAATTCCATAGATCTTTTGGAATATTGATAATATGTGGACTAGGTTTATGCAGTCCTACAATTTGAAGACCAATTTGGGTATTCACTCGATTTTTCTTCATTTGGGGTATTGGGTATGTGTAAAAAATGTTCATTTTGTTTTTAATGTAGCATCTATATGGTTTAGCTGGTATGTGTCAAAATGGTTCATGTCTGAAATTTTTTTGGGGTTGTGGTGGATTTTTGTTGCAGCCTGCTAGGGTGATTGGAACTGGGACGTTTGGTTGTGGAAGTACCATTGTGGAAGGGGAGGACTTTATTGCTGAGAATATAACTTTTGAGAACTCTGCACCTGAGGTAATGCACGTGAAATATTAATGTTTCCAAATCCAATGTGTTTGCTCCTGCTAGTTCCTTTACCATCACTTGTTTACTCTGCTGAATGGTATTGGTTTGATAAACGTGCACAAGTGTGTGTTGGTAGAGAGAATCGATGTTGTAAAAAATGAGATTTTATCTAAGATCGGAAAGGGCTTCTTTCATAACTCGAGTATCGTTGTACGAATATAAGATCCTACTAATTGGGAAAATGTACACTATATTTACACATGCATAAAAATTATCATTGATGAAGAATATTACCTCTAAATTACAACATTAAACTAATTTCATAACATCTAAATCTTAGAATTGATTACTTGTAAGATTATGTGTTCATAAATACATATGCAATTTGTAGAGTTCCCTTCCCATTGGCAGTAGTTGACATGGTGATAGTTGGGATGTTGTTGACTTACTTACAAATGTAGCCTATGTTTAGTTCTGCGGCACGTTTACCAAAATCATGATGAAAAAACACGTTGACTTAAAAAGCTTAGTTTTGAAGTTTCAATAAAATTGCGGCGGAAATGGTTTGGTACGCGTGACCAGACATTTGTGCAGTATTTATATGAGAGAAGTGCAGTATTTATATGAGAGAATAATGGTAAATTTGGAACTTTTCCATAAATAGGGATTTGGATCTGTTGTCAGCCAGAGATCTGTGTGTAAATTCATTACATGGTTTTGGTATTGCAGCTTTATACATCTATACTCCAATTCAATTAACGAGTTTGTTGGAACAAAATTTATATCCAGGCACAGACAGTGAAATACCTTATATAACACTTGTTTTTCCTTCTCTTTCCGGCAGGGTTCAGGACAGGCAGTTGCAATTAGAGTAACTGCAGATCGATGTGCCTTCTATAATTGTAGGTTCCTTGGATGGCAGGTAACTCCAGTACTCCATTTCCCCCCTATATTGATGTATTAGTTTATGTAGGTTTGATGTGTTTGTGATGTTTTTCATGTTGGTCATATATACATCGTGAATGTCTAATTTTTTTCTTTTCAAAACCTTCATAGAATTAAGTTATCCTTATGAATATATTAAAAAAAGCATTGGTTAAGTGATATATTTGTTGGATGAGTTGTGTAAGTTATTATCGTCACCTTTCTAGCCTGTTGTCTCAAGAATAATATTATCGTAAATTAACTTTGAGTTGTGATCTGAAGACTAGTTGGTGTTATGTTCCATGAAGCACTGACACTTCAGACTGGGTCTCAAGGCGTGTCCAGCACCAACACATGTGGTTACATTCAACCACTTCCATTTTTCAAATTATTAGCGGTGTCTATTTATCAGTGTTGTTGTCGTGTCTGATATACGGTTATGTTCAGTCTCTAGATTCTGTTTAAATTCTATGGAATAACTAACCAGATGATTATTTTTCTCATGATTATGGTCCAGGACACACTGTATTTACACTACGGTAAACAATATTTGAAAGATTGCTATGTTGAAGGAAGCGTGGATTTCATCTTTGGCAATAGCACTGCTCTTTTGGAGAACTGTCATATCCACTGCAAGTCTGCAGGGTTCATAACTGCACAGAGTAGAAAATCATCACAGGAAGCAACTGGTTATGTATTCTTGAGGTGTGTAAATTACCGCCATCCATTGTTAATGGAGAACATATAGCAATTGCCTCTTTGTTACACCAAGGCAATATTCTTCCCTCAATGTTTTGTGGTAGAAGAATGGTTCGGATTTTAGGATTGTGTTGGTGTTAGTAAAACATGATGAAAAAGAGAGAAGAAGACCTAAACTAGTATTATGATGTTATGGGTGATAGATGACCTCTACCCGTCCCTTTTTTATAAGCTGCCTTTGTCATTTTCACTTAGATTTAGTGTTTTTAGTTTGTTCTCTTTTTGTATAGATGGGTGATATTTAGGGACAATTTTTTTCTTTCCAAAAGAAACTTATATTTAGGAACAAAGGTAGGATTAAATTTGACATTTGATTTTTCCTTTCCTAGTTACTAGAGCTCTTGTTCCAGGATTCTTTCCTTATGTTATGGACCATTTGGTTCGTTAAAGTATTTTGCGACTGAGTGGTTTGCGGTGCTATTGCAGATGTGTTATAACAGGTAACGGAGGACATTCATATGCATATCTTGGACGACCGTGGGGACCTTTTGGAAGGGTTGTCTTTGCATACACTTACATGGATCCATGTGTAAGACAAGTTGGCTGGGATAACTGGGGTAAAGTAGAGAATGAGAGGAGTGCTTGCTTTTATGAATACAGGTATTTAATGTTAGATTCCATTTTGTAATGTTTTATGATTCACACCATTAAAACATTTATGAATACAGATATATTCCGATACAAATTTATCTTGTGAGTTGAAGAAGTTTGAAGTAATTTTGTTGTAACTACATACAGGTGTTTTGGACCTGGTTGTTGTCCATCAAATCGAGCAAATTGGTGTAGAGAATTGGTGGATGAAGAAGCAGAGCAGTTCATCATGCATCCTTTCATCGATCCAGAACCAGATAGATCTTGGCTTGCTCAAAGAATGGGCTTGAGGATTCCATATTCTGCGTAGAAATGCTCTTACACGAGAATAGATGAATCATGAATCACTTCAGAGGAAATGGTGGATGGTGACTTTTTCTGTATGAGATTTCGTGATAGTATTTTCTTCATCTGTTTGTGATCCATGTCTTTATGATCCATGTATTAATGTTTAGAGTCATTACAGAGAAGGAAAATAGATGGCTCGTGAAAGTAATTTGACCATTGTGCAATGTGTATCAATTATATGTAGTATGATTATTTTTGTTAAAATTGAGATGCATACATGAATAAAAATATATCTGCTTAAAATACCCGGCAATATTGTGTGGTAATGAGCGTTTGAACACAAAATGTTAACAAAGAAGATTAGTGTTGCAAAGATGAACTAGTAAGTAAATTTTATTGTTAATATAAATAAAGTTATGTTGTCCCTGTACATCGGTATTGGTCCCTGAACCTTTTACTTTTTATTATCTTCAAATGATATTATTATGTTTATTATTATTTTGATCATTATTTTCATTGAAAATAATTCTAAAAAATATCTCCTAAAAAATTATAAAAAATAAAATAAAAAATCCATTTTAAAGAACGATTAAGCTTTAATCTATGTCATTCTTCTCTAACATTCACCAATATGGATTCTTCAATAATGGCGAATCACCATTAATGTTTTAATCAACATTATTTGTGCAATTTAATAAAAATTTGAATGATGATAATCCCATAAATGACTATGATAATGTTCTTGATGTCTCAAATGTTGATGTAGGCATCGATGATCACTTCTTCTCTCCTTTAGATATTTATGATCCTAGAAATTGGGGTATTCTTGATGCTAAAATGAGACACATTTTAATTAAATAAGGACCTATTGTGGAATTGATTATCACATTTCCTATGCTCTCTAAGCATTTTTCATATTCTTATTTTTCTATAGACAATGTTAAATTCTTGAGTTTGCCAAAGCTGCAAATTTTATTCAAATGTTTCAATTTCTTATTGAATTCTCATAACTAGAAGAAGATAATCTTGAACAATTTAATAAAAATTTGAATGATGACAATCCCGTAATGACCATGATAATGTTCTTGATGTCTCAAATATTGATGTAGGTATCTGTCGCGTCATTTTTTGGAGATCAAGGCTATTTGATTAGCGTTTGACTCACTAATTTATTTCACGACTGAACATTTAATTTTTTAAGAAAAGGGGAAAAAAAGTTCGAACTACCCCATATTGAAAAGATTTAGGGTTCGGGGGTCAGTTACATAAAGGGAAGGTATTAGCACCCTTTATGTCCGTAATACTCTACGGGAACCTCTTGGTTTTATTTAACATTTTGTGCTATAACTTGCTTGTTTTGAAAAAAGGAATTAAAGTGGTAAAGGAAAAGAGAGACCTATTTATCTACATTTTTTATTGATTTGGAAGGACGAGTGTCCTTTGCCTACGTACCCGTGAGGGATCAAAACCTCGTAGTTCGGGGTAGAAATTGATGTTTGATTTGTTTTGTGTTTTTTATTAGTTTTGAAAAAGGTTTTAAAGTGAAAAGCCAAGTGGCAAATGAGAATTGGTTTGTATTTGTTATATTAAAGAAAACAGGCTCGAAATGAAATGAAATTGATTAAACATTTGATTAAGGAAATAAAATAAAATAAAGGATCACTTGATTTGGGATCAAGGTTTATTGTGAAAGAATTTGTGATTTTTGTGATTATTTGCATGTTTTTTTTTTTTTTGAGTAATAAGACTAAAGTATAAACTAACGGAGCAGAAAAGTAAAGCGTAGGTACCTTATGGTGGCGTTGGACCACCACGAGGACCTTTAACCTAAACTACCAAGCATAAAAGGTAAACATGCACACACGCACGCACACATGCACCTAAAGCTATTACATAAAACCTATTATACATTCTAGGGTCTGCGGAAAATAAATGACAAGAAAAATAAATTATTTACATTAAAGCCTAGTTTACATTCTAATAAAATATATGAATAAAGTAGTAAATCTAATCCTAAAATGTGCATGAGAAGGTATAAAAATAATTACAATGCTAAGAGATAAAAATAATAAGCTAGACGAGCCAGATGGTGGCTAAGCCACCGTGACAGCAAAGTTCACAATCTACTGTTCTGTCATGGTGGCTAAGCGAGCAAGATGGTGGCTAAGCCACGGTGACAGCAAAATTCACCATTTTCTTAAAGAATGAATATTTTCTGCCCAATGACCTTTTTGCAATTTTAGAAAGCTTAATAAAAGTTAACCAAGTATTAACATACGTCATTGTCATCATATTAACATGATAGTATGATTAAGTATACGTTATGCTCGGGTAGTACTCTAACACTTAAGCAATGGAAAAACTTATAAAGCCTCAACTTAGATAGTTGAGAATAGTCATGCCATTATGTCATCCTAGGCATGTTAAGTTTAAGTATGAACAAGAATATGTTATGTGATTATTTACCGTTAAATGGGTAGGCTACGGATCCGTGGTAGCTAATCAATTATATATTGAGGTTATAATGCCTCCTATGTAAGTATAAGCTCGTTAGGGGGATACAAGAGGTTCACGTTAGGGGGACGAGATATGCTCCGCAAGGTAGGCCTGCACGACATTAAGAGGAGTTCGATGTTAGCCTCAAATAGGAATTTCACCAGCTATGACATGGGAATATATTCCGGGGTTACTCCACTCGGGACTATTCCGTAAAATGAACCCAGATAATGTTGTTGTTACACGCTAACTCTCTAACATAATATGAATAATTTATGAATCATGATATGATACTATATGATTATGTTATGATACGAACATGTATATGCTTATGCATCAGGACTAGTTTATGATGGCATGTTGTTAACGACCTTAGTATATTCCCTGATCGTCAAGTTTCAGGAATAGGTTATGAACATGATATGACTATGTCAAGATACTATGATAGTATTCAGATTAGTGGTCTTAGCTTCCCCTTACCGCTAAGGCAAGTAGCACGGAATTGTAAGACCTGTAAATCAGGCATATGTTAGAAAGTTCAAATAACGATCTTAGTACCATATGATCGTTCAGGCATGTAGAGCACACATGCACGTATAATCAACCTTAATGGAATGTGGATGTAGACAAGTGGCAATCGTAGGTTTCCCCCAAGATTGCCTATAGCCTAGGATTAGGTGGAACTCACTGAGACATTATGTCTCATCCCAATCCTTTTATGTTTCAGATCAACAGGTTTTGTGGCAAGAGGCAGCAGACTTGCAGCTGAATGGATTATCATCAAGTGCTCGTTCGTAACAGTTGCAGATTATTGTTATGGATTCAAGTAATTATTAGAAGCATGTATTGGATATATAGGATTGTTTTTTTATCAGGCGTACGAACGTGTATTGATGTTCATATTCATTTGGAGCTTTTATGTTGTAAATTTTAACGTATCCAGTACTAAGATAACACACATACTAAATATTCTAGAGACGTTTAGTATGGGTGTTACAAAACACTTGGACAAAAAATACACTTCTCACTTACACAACCTACACCTTCTTATTTTGTAACCTATTCTCTTAAAAATCTCCATTTTCCAAAAAACCTCAAACTTAGAATCCTAAACCTTCATCAAATGGCTGAATCAAGTTCGAATCAAGTAAACACAATGGAAGTTGATTCTGGAGAATCTCTACTCATCAAACCCAGAACCATGGTGATGGACAAGACTGATCTGAAGCTTCTCATTGAAAGCGCAATGGATTTTGAGTCAATAAAAAGGAATGGCGTTGATGTTCTACCATTCATTGGAACTCAGGGCTTTGATGGTTACATCAAGATGCTGCATGGGCCAACATACATAGATCTGATAAAGGATTTTTAGATAAGGGCTAAAGTTTATGACATTGATACTGCTAAACTGGAAGAAAGACAGAAAATAGCAGAGAATCTGAGTTTGAAGGGGATGACAAGAGAGGAAATGGGTCTACAGGAGTTCAAGCAAGTTGAAATTAGGTCAGCTGTGATGGGAATCAAAGTCACCATCACAGAGGAGATGCTAGCTAATGCTGCAAGGTGTACAAATTATGGGATGTTCGAGTTAAATGTGAAAAAGGATAGTCATTGGATGGAGAAAGTGCACAAGACTCTGTATGAAGGAAGACCCATAGACCAGACTTGTGATATGCAGAATGAACATAGGGTCTTGCATAAGTTGATCCTAGAGTGTTTTCTACCCAGAGATGGTGGAAGGGACTACAGGTCAAGGCATCACAACCTGTTTTTGCACTTCCTGATTCACAAATACAAGATTGATTTTCCCAGATACATGTTCAACTACTTATGCTGGTCAATCAAGGAAAGCATAAACAAGAAATGGAAGCAAATTCCATATGGAAGGTTGTTGTCTGAAATCTTTCATCAAGGAGGATTACTAAAGAAGATCAGAGACACAGGTGTAGCCTCTGATAAGGAACTGGGAACATGCACTAGAAGGGTACTCAATGGCTCTTTGCTTGGAGCAATGTGAATCATAGAGAAATCAGAGGTGGATCTCTTAGAGTCTGATATGACAGAGTCTTAAGTCATGTCAGACTTAATGATTGATTTCCCTCCAATCTTTATAGAAGGCCCTCTAGAGGTGTTAGCTTAATTTGTTGCTCAACACTTCAACGAAACTGGAAAAGCTATTGAACAGGATCAGATTTCTCCTAAGGCAGATGCTCCTTTGAAGATTGTTAGAAGAGGAAGCAATCTGATTCAAATGAGGAAAAGGAAGAACCAAAGAAGAAGGTTAAGAAAGAAAAGGCATCTAAACCTGCTGCTTCTGGCATCCAGAAGGAAGTAACAGAGTGAAAGCCCTATCAGGTTATGACCAAAGAACTAGAGGAGGAGGTTCTGATGCTGTTATTCAGGCTCAGAAGTTTGTCCAAGAGACACTTTAGAGGCCAAAGAAAGTTGAAGTTATTTGTTGAAGCTTATGAAGAATTAGCAAATGAGGAAGGAACCACAATTGCTCAGGATGTGATGGAAAAAGCAGTCAAAGCTGCTGAACAAGTGGTCATCTATCAAAGGAGTTGAAGCAATCGATTGTGGGAGAAGCTAGTGAGGTTCTGAAGACTCATATGAAAGTGAAGCTGGAACAAGGCACGTCAGAGGCTGCTACTTCAGATGCTCAAAAAATTAATATGCAGTCCCTACTATCTCAGAACCCATAAATCTAGACTCACCCCCACACAACTCTCCTCACAAATATGGCCAACCTCTTAGCTCCATATATGCAAACTTACAAAAAGCTAAGACCCCCACACCATCATCCAAATCCTCACCCAAACTGAGACCTATACCTGACCAAGGTGATGCACCAAAGAAGAAAACATTCTTTGAGCCACCAACTGTCATACCATTGCATGCTCTGCAACCTGGTGAAGAGTGTGATGGTGATACTCTTATCCCTCAAAGCTATCTAGATAAGCAAGCTGAACTAGAAAGGATTGATAGTGAAAGAGTTAAGAATGACTACTAGAATTACATAAAGGAAGGTCAACTTAGAGCTAAAAGAGCTGCAGAGGCAGCTTCTGGTATGTCTAGTGCATCAGCAACCTCAACCAACCCTCCTCAGCCTACACAAAGTTCATCCCCTATACTTGATAATTTATCTCAACACATACATGGTGAACTTCCTGTATATCAAGCTCAACCAATCCAGTTAATAGCCTCTGAAAAAGTTCTTATCTCTACTGTTTCAGACTCTTAATAACTATTACCCACACAAAAAAATAGCCTTTAAACTATGTAATGCAATCATATTTTTAGAATCTCAACATCAACCAAACTCACCCTCACATACAACCTCTGATACAACTGCCTCTGAACAAGTTGTATTAGAAGACCAAACAACAACAACAACCTAGACTGAATCACTTTCTAATCTAACATTCTCTGATACATCATCAGTATTAGAAGATCAAGCTTTTATGGTTCAACCCTTGAATGTTGCTAAGCCTGAAACAATGATTCATCATGGCAACATTGATGATTGTAGATCATTTCTTAGCAAACCATCATCCTCTAGGCTCCAACCCATTCTTGAACCTATTCTTGAACATGTCCTTACCTTAGCCTTAGTCGACAATGATGCTGATAACACTGCTAAGGAATTATCTAAATTTGATGATAAAGGTATTCCAGCTATCATTGTCACAAGAAATCAAGCCATACATGTACCCTCAACTTCCCAACAAATAACCTTATCACCTCCTCCTATCTTAACCTCACAATCAGTTATGAGAGAAGTATGTAATAACATCTTTAATGATTTGATGGAGCTGGTAAATTCAAGGAATCAAGCTATTAATATTAAAAATTATGAAGATAAATGGAACAACCTCAAGGAAGTGGTGAACAGAGTACTTGATGAACTTCAGATATAATCAGTCCAAGCTCAAGACCAGGCTCTGAAGAACTGGTTTGTTGAAGTAGCTGAAAGCATGGCAGCTTTGGAAGTCAAGAGAACAATGAAACAAATTTCAGACTCTCCACACTACATTGATTACTCAAAGAAGATTCCTGAAGTAGTGAAATCGGGTTTTGATACTTCATGGATCACTAAGATGTTTATCAACCTAGAGAAAGTTGTTTTGAAGAGTCTGAACATAGAAGACCCTGAAGAGATGAAGCTTATGGAGAAACTTCAGAGGGATCTATTTGAACAGAAAATGGTGTCTAAAGATTTGAGAAGACAACTGGTAGAGCTTAAGGAAGAGCAGAAGTAACATAGAGTTTTTAGGGAGCTCAAATTAAGAAGACAGAGGATCTTGAGATGAGATTGAAGCAACAACATGATGTGTTTTTGGCGAAGCAAGCTTCTTTGGAGAAGAAATGGGATGAAAAAAATGCAGGGATAGGTGACATCTTGAAGATGCTGAAGAATCAGTCTTAGAACCCTAGTTGCACACTTGTTTACTTGTTGTTTATCTTATGCCTCTAATATTTTTGTGCTTCTCATACACTTTGTCTCTCTGATGCAATATCTTACTGCTATGTTATCTCTTTCATATATATTGTTGCATCTGATATTGGTTTTGCTCCATTTTGATAGAAACATTCATGTTTTTAATCCATTTTTTTATTCTCTTTTCCTTAATTTTTTAGTCTTTTTGTTGATGACAAAAGGGGGAGTAAGACACAAGTTTGCAAAAGGAATAGAAGCCTGGAGCAACGACTATTTCATAGGAATTAGATGACATTGGATGCTTATCCACTGAAGAAGCGTAGAGAAAGGACAGTAGTACAATTAGAAGCGTGTTGATGAAGCGCTTTCAGATGACGGATGGGCAGTAGCTACGCAAGAAGAGCTCAATCAATTTCAAAGAAATGATGTCTGGGATTTGGTAGCTAAACCTGATCAAAATAACATTACTGGAACAAAATAGGTGATCAGGAACAAGCTTAATGAACAAGGAGAAGTTGTCAGAAACAAAGGAAGGCTTGTTGCACAAGGTTACAGTCAACAAGAGGGCATTGATTATACTGAAACATTTGCTCCAGTTGCAAGGTTGGAAGAAATCAGGTTACTTATATCCTATGTAGTTAATCTTGGCATTATATTATATCAGATGGATGTCAAGAGTGCATTTCTCAATGGAGTGATCTCTGAAGAAGTCTATGTCAAACAACTTACAGTTTTTGAGGATTTAAAACATCCTGACTATGTTTATAAGTTTTGTAACAAAACACCGATTTTGAAATTTCATACAATTCATCGTATCTTAAGCATATAAATCCTCAAATCAATCATAACTATCATATCTTCATGAATATAAATCATTTGCAAACTAACTAGTCTTATTCCAAAGTTTCACCAAAGTTCGTTTATTTTGTCATTTTACCAAAAATCAAGTTTCATGCTTTCATAGTCCTATATCAACCTTTCAGGCTTCATCTAAGTTCATCTGCAATAAATAAGTCAAGGCATCATCATTGTTCTTAAGAAAATTCATTGTTCGATTATCTCAAAACAAGTTCGTCTCTAAGTTCAAATTTTCTCTCATTTTATGAAAACCAAAGTAAGTATAAGCATATTATGTTCCAGCAAGAATATTAGTGAAAACAACAAAAGAACACCCTCAAAAGATCGCTTAGGGACCATATGCATCGCCCCTAAAGCACCCGGAACAAAATGCAAGTAGAAACTTGCACGATCTAGGGTGCCTAGCGCCAGACACAGGGTGGCCAAGCGCTGGCTCTCTATAACTGGGCGCCCGCACTGCGAAAAGGGTCGTTCGGTGTGTTTTCGCCTTTGATTTTCGTCAAAAACGCCCCAAAAGTGCTTATTTTGATTCCCCCATTTCCCAAAACCATTAAAGTCACGTTCCAAGGCTCAAACACATCAAATAAGCTCTTCTCACAACCCTCAAATTAGTTTATGAAACAATTCACTTAGTTTTCAAACAAAACACCAATTTTCAACAACACTTTGATTTTATTCAAACAGAACACAACCACAATAACAACTCAAATTTATCATCACCCTATTCATGAATTCATCAACAATCAACAACCACAACTTTATTTTAACCAATCTAAGTAAAAATCATCAAAACAACTTATCAATAACAACATATATGAGTTTTGAGCACATAGCACATCAATTTCATGAAGTTTATCATGCCCATCAATTCACATAATTAAGAGCACGAAATTCATCATCAAAATTCACAAAAGTCACAATTAACATAAAATCACTTAAATCCATAATTGAAAATAAATGATCATAGCTTAATTATGAAAAGGAAACCATCCCTCTTACTTCTAGTATTCAATAATCCTAATTGTGGCTTCACTTTATCTCCTAGATCTTCAACCTCTCTCTCTCTCTCTCTCTCTCTCTCTCCACAACTTCCTCTTCTCTTCTCTTGAATCCACTTTCTCTTTCTACCTCTCTCAAAATATTTTGTGAAGTGAATGAAATGAGTAGAAAACCTAGTTTTCCTCTTAATGTTATGTTTGTATAGCCACCTATAATTGGGTTTGGTTTCTAATTGCTTTAATGGGCTTAACATTCTTACCAACTATTTCCCCAATCATTCTGCTCTTTACCCAAACGCTTTTGCTCATGTCCAAGTGAAATGACCAAAATTCCCTTACATGAGTTAACTCACGCTGCGTGTTGTTATAAGCCCAGGCAGAAATCCTCATTTGCAATCTCAAATTTCTCTCAAATTACTCAACTCCGAAATTCCTTCAACTTCAAATCAATCCACACTCCAATAACAAGAACAAGTAAGTTCTCACTTAAATTATGTTGGTATGATAGATTTTTTCACTTAAACTATAATTTTTTAGGTTTAGTGTTTTACTAAAATTTTGATTTTTTTTGCAAGAAATGATAAAATGTTACATGTAAATGACTTATAGTACTTAATTGTTATGATGTTTAGGTGTTTGCATGATTATGCTAGATTTTTTACACTTAGATTAGATTTTTTTAGTTTTAGGGTTTAGTTTAAATTTTGATTTTTTTGTCAAGAAATCATACAATGTTACATGTAAATGACTTATATTGCTTAATTGTTTAGATGTTTGCATGTTTATGTTGTAGTTATCATTTTTAGGGTTTATGTATAATTTGCACTCCAAGTGTTTGTTTGATGAAATGTTTGAATGAGTTTTTCAATGATTATTTTTAATTTCTTATTGTGTAGATTTGAAACAATGGTCGGGTGGATCGACGTTCATGCACAATTCAACGGAGGAGAACCTCAGAGATTGAATGTTTCGGTGCCTTGGTGTAACGTTAAGAGGTCTCAAAGATGAACTGAATGAATTCTACCAAGGAGTTAACCCGAGATACACAAAGAGGGTGGAATACGTTCGGTATAAACGTCCAACGCTCGACGATGGCAGAGTATCATTCAGTTGGGTGGAATTAACGAACGACGAAAACGTGACGAGCATGTTTTGGGAGCACAATATGTTTCAATGGATCGTTATGCGGGTAACGTTGCTGAGATCAACTAAATATATTATCAACAGTCTGATTCCGCCAAAAAATCGTGATTAGGTAGGGGATGCACCTTCCAACTACAACAATTGTCTTCCTCTGATTGGGGTAATTCAAACTTGTTAAACGACAGTTTCCAAGCATTCACCCGAAAGTATTATTGTTTCATTCAAAAGATTAAATTTCTGTTAGTTTGGTTTAGATGAAGGTATTGAAGTGTCAAGGACTAGACCTCATTCTTTTGGCACTTGAATACCATCATCTAAACCAAACTAACAAGAATTTAATCTTTTGAATGAAACAATAAAACTTCCGGATGAATGCTTGATAGTTGTTGTTTAGCAAGTTTGAATTTACCTCATTCAGAGGTAAGATAATTGTTGTAGTTGGAAGGTGCATTTCCGAACGTAATGTAATGTAATTATACGACATATTTGGAAACTTTATGTAATGTAACTTTTATTCGAATTTATTTAATACACAAATTTTTTTGAATTTATTTAATACAATTCTTTATTCGAATTCATGCTGAGTTTAATTAGTTTTTATTCGAATTTATTTATTCAAACCCTACCTATGGTACCATTAGTGCATGCACAAAAAAAACTGCCCACCATATTAACGTGAGTTAACCCACGCTGGCCCATGCATGCAACGTGAGTTAACTTACGCTAGTGTTAAACCTAACGTGAGTTAACCTACGCCAGTTTGGCCGGTGTTCAAAACTCAAGACACGTTTTGACTTTGGTCAGTTGTTCAACCTTCATTTTAATGATATTTTACACGTTTTTTTTTTACAGTTTTTTGACTACATTTAGTGCATATAAAACCTATGCAACCATTCCCCCTATAAATATCCCCTTAAACCTTCATCATTTCCTCACATTCTCTCCTTTTTCTTCTCACTCTTTCACCTTTATAGATTTTTTTTTTAGCTTTTTTGGGGGGCCAATTTAGGGGTAAAAAAGGGGGTAAAATATACCAACCGACTTGGGGCACAAAGAGGTCAACCCTAGGGGTAAAAGTAAATATCCTTTTTTTTACCCCAAAAACTTTTTTCCATGGGTAAAAAGACTTTTTCTTGGGGTATAAAAAGAACCAGATTTAGATTTACCCAGAAGGGAAGATCTCTTTTTGCCCCAAGATGATTGGTCTCTTTTACCACCAACCTTGATCCTTTGTTACCCCTAAGTTGGTCTATTTTTACCTCGACCTCAAAGAAGCATATTTACTTTATTCTAATAAAATGTATCAAGTTATGTATTATGTAATTGTTGAGAATTTACATTACCATTTATATTATTAACATTTATATTACCATTTAAATAAATTCGATTTTTTTTTGCATATTTTGAAACGTGAGTTAACTCACGCTGCAGTATTTGTAAATTAACACTAGCGTGAGTTAACTCACGTAGCGTGTCACGTAAAAAGTACACTAGCCTGAGTTACCTCACGTAAGTGCATTTTGGTCATTTCACTCGGGAATGAGCAAAAACCATTGGGTAAAGAGCAGAATTCTTTCCCCAAAATTACTACACACTTAAATTGTCAAAATAATGAATAATTACCGTCTTTAAATAATTACCCCAACTCACTAGTAACTTAGTAAAAATAATTATTCGCAGCAGATGATTTACATGTATCATATGAGGAACAACCTCTCCAGTTATGCTTAAATCTTCTTCCCTGCCGTTTCGCTTTCTTCATAACTTCCGTTCTAGTTCTAGCGAGTTACTGCAAGCTACGGCGTTCCAGCGCCTTAACATTCCATATGTGGACAACTCCAGGATTGTTTGATTTATGAATGATAAAGAAATGATTAAAAGAAAAATGATTGATAAAGAATGTTAATTTGCGATCATTATGAACGGAAGTGACTTAACTCATAAATAAAAGTTGAAATTCAACTCAGAATTTAAACTCAACTAAACTAATTCTGATTTTTGGAATTTTCAAAACAGAAAAGCACCCTACACGGGACCTAAGGAAGTTACAAATTATGAGTTACAAAAGCACAACACCAGAACCAGGACTCGAGCGGTGTTTTCCAATTACAATATTCCCAAAGGATAGGTTAAGTTACTATAGACATGATTGTCAGCAGATGATTTACATGTATCATATGAGGAACAACATTTTAATCCAATGGATTAGACTAATTTTACAACATAACCAACCACATTACATTTTAGTATCATATAAACTTCATGATCATTACATAAAATAAATGAAATACTTACATCACAAAGCCAAAGCCAGCACAAGACACATATTTAAAGAAGTAAACATTTTCAAATTTGCTTCCAGCACTGCACAACATAAACATATCATATTTTTCTGAATAATAAGGACCAGAAAACAAAAAAAGAGAAATTCTTATAAAGCCTTGCATCTTGGCGATTTAAGAGGTGTCTGGTATTGTCTATTTTGAAAGTTTGAAGTAGAGAGTCAACATGATAACAAGAACCAGGACCGCAACAATGGTGCTAATAATACACTTGTTCCTGTTCATCCTTTTAGACATGTTAGACAAAATTTTCTTGCTCTTGCTTACGTTATCATCCACTCCATGAAGCTGCATAAGGGAATACAATCCATCAGAAGATCGAATAGTGTGTGATTTGTCTTTCACCACTACCATTACAGAGTTATACTTTCATGAATATTCTCATTTTCTCAAGATAAAGATATCATCTTTTTCTGAATAATAAGGACCAGAAAACAAACAAAAAAGAGAAATTCTTAAAAAGCCTTGCATCTTGGCGATTTAAGAGGTGTCTGGTATTGTCTATTTTGAAAGTTTGATGTAGAGAGTCAACATGATAACAAGAACCAGGACCGCAACAATGGTGCTAATAATACACTTGTTCCTGTTCATCCTTTTAGACATGTTAGACAAAATTTTCTTGCTCTTGCTTACGTTATCAGAAGGGAATATGATCCATCAGAAGATCAAACAGTGTGTGATTTGTCTTTCACCACTACCATTGCAGAGTTACACTTTCATGTATATTCTTAATTTCTCAAGAACAAAATGAGTAATATTGATGAACCAATATGCAGAAAATCTACCGTAAAGAAGAAAAGCAATGTATATATGCTACATGTCCGAAGATAAAATTTAATCAATTTCTAGCATTTCACTCAAAGTCCTATGATACAAGTCCAAGAAATACTGCATAATGCAGCTTTCATTATTAGAAATTAGAATTTCTAAAAGCATCTTGTTATTACTTAGTACTTACTGATAGAAACACGAGCAAATCATAAGTGAAAGGAAGAAGATAAAAACATTACTGTGTCATGTGCATGCAGTAGAGATTGTTGCTGAGAATGCAAATCTTGAAGGATTGAAACCCCAAGCTCTTCCGTTTCCAACATTGTTCTCCTACTGTCCTTAATTCTGTCACTAGATTTGTTCAATCGCTCAGTTGAAAACATTAATCTGTCTCTTTGATCAGCTGATACCTGTTTTTATCATATTAGCAATAAGCAATAGGCATCAAATTTGGTGGGGAAAACCCAAGAAAAATGAATATTCAGAAATGTAGATTGAAGCTACTCGATCAATTTAAAACATCAGGAATCAAATGGTTGAAATGCCATTTACAACATTAGGACTCAAGCTTGTGCTTTGCCACAACAGGGCTCAACATATCACCATTTTGTGCGCCACCAACATGACAAGTGTCTGAAGAGATTAACTTTAAAAATTATATTAATCTAATCTAGTTTAAATAAAAAATATAATATGTATCCAAAATTTTATTCTTTATTTATAATGTCAACAATATTTAGAAAAATTAGTATTGAAAATCCAATGTTACACTTTTCTAAACAACTAATTTCTATTTGTTTTGTACAAAAAGTTCATATTTTTTTTGGTGTTTGCTTCACTGGCAGTGGCGGAGCCCTTCATGGGCTAGGTGGGCCACGGTCCACCCGGAAAAATTAAAAAATTGACGACCATAAGTCTATTTTTTAATATTTTATACAATTTTGTGTCGGTTTTAGGTTTCGGCTGATCCAAATTTCCGCAAAGTGGTGTAGCAGCCCACCCAAAAAATTAAAATAATTCAATTATAGGTCTATTTTGTGAGACTTTAAACAATTTTTCAACAGTTACAGTTTTCCGCGGTTTCAAAAGTGGCATACGTGAATTTTGTGATGTTTATCCTTGGCATGTTAGCGGAGGCTTATAGACCTTTGAATTTGCATCGGTTTCAAATCTCCCGCATATTTTCTTGTTAACTGAAAATTCTCTCCGTTAACTGTAATGAACAAAAAAATGTTTCATAATTTATAGTTGTTAAATATGTAATTATTTAAGTATCCACCCAAACTCCGTCATTTCAACTTTGTACTTAATGCTTATTACAACTTTAATTAGTGTTTATATATTATAATTAATTTTAGTGGCCCACCTGAACTTTTTTTCCTGGCTCCGCCACTGTTCACTGGAAGGTATCCATAGTAAAAATTCAACCAAACCTTTACAAATTATATAGTTATTAACTACATCTATTTGTCTTCCTGACATTATATATATATATGTTTTAGCAACATTCACCTTAAGGTGTATTTAACAACTTTTTAGTTATATCTTTGCTTAAACACACCTTAATAAAAACTAGTGGGTGTATCCTAGCAAACCCCATATATATATATATATATATAGATAGATAGATAGATAGATAACTGTTAACTTGAAACTTTAGAGATTGGAATTTAAGCTCGTACATAGCAATCATGGTTTCACATAACAATGAATGGTCATTTAACATCATCAAAGAGTGTCAATTAAAAATAAATCATACCGTCATAGCATCAGCCATGCCTGATTCCAACAACATATCCCGGGCAGAGGGGTTCATGTTACCGGATACAAGTTTCTTAAGTTCGCTTTTATTATTGTTCAGATCTGATTTGTATTCCCGCAACTTAGCAAGAAGTACACCCTTAATGTTTGGCTGCAAACTTCTGGCCTCCAGATCCATTTTCCGAATCTACAAATCGATAAGCACGTATATCAGAATCCCATAATACAGAAGAAAGAAAGGAAGCTGTCCAACAAAAAGAAAAAAGTGAAGAGGGTACCAAAGCTTCTGCCTCATCGATTCCAGCCTTTATATCTGAAATACTTTGCTTCTTTTGCTCTGCAAATTGAACAAAAATGACACAAATCATAAAAGAACATGTTTGGGTGTTCATAGCTCCAGCATGAAATGATAAGCGTCAATGGTTCCTTTTTCTTGATAAATATATTAATGGTTTGTGTTTGTCATTTTGAAATTATATTTAGTTTTAGGGCTTAGCATTCTATGAAGAATATTTTAAGATCCATCAAATATTCAAGTAAGCCAATAGCAAAATACCCTATTCCCATAAAATGAGTATTGGAATTTACATTACTATATTATGACTTGATCAGAATGCTGCCTCACTCAGCGCCCATTCAACTAACAAAAGGCACATAAATAAGGGGAGTTAACTACTTTAAAGCGCACAATTCAGTTTAGATAGGCAAACAATTCAGCTTAGAAGGGAAAGTAAGTAATGTAAACCATTGATGAATAACTCATCACTTGTCAACAGTGGACATATTTACTCTACCCTCTAAAGTGAAATATTCACTTTGGAGGAGTTAATCCAAAAAAAAAGGAGGGGCATCAAACATAAAGATAAAGAAGTATGCATTTGAAACAGCAGGAAATGAACCTAGCCCTATAAGATCAGAAATATCAAATTCCACAGAATTCAGTTTCTGCTTAAATCGGAGCAACTCGATAAGACGATAACTATTAAGGGTAACATGAGAGGTTTCAAATGTAAGACAATGCCTCTCATGCCAACTTAATACTTTTTTGCTTAGAAGCATCAAACACTAACTTAATTCATTTGAAAAAATAATATTAATCTAACAACTAATTACAAACATTTGCCATTAAAAAATAAATAAAATCATTTGAAAAAATATATATAAAAAAGAAATTTATGTATATAAAAAGAAGACAGAGACACTCATGTTTTCACGACCACAGAAAACTAGTAGAACCGTAGGAGGCACACACAAACCATTGTCATAGAGATTTTCTGACGGAAATTTCTTAATAGGAGCTATACATCAACGCACTTTCCAAAGAAAGGAGCAGCGCACCAATATGTGAGACGCAAATAGTTCACATGATGGTATAGATAAAGAGCATTACCGAGTTTGAGGAATGTAATCAAGGGAATACTCATTAATGATTTTACACGTTAAAATTAACTGAATTCTTGTAAACAAAACAATTGTAAACTTTATATAGAAAATAAACACATGATTTACTTCCGATCTCTTTCAAAACATTTTAAACTATTTTCCACTTACATCCAAGTCTAGAAATAATGTTAAAGAGTTTGACAAAAATCAAAAGAACTAAAGAATGTAGCAGCAAAACATGATTGGATGATAACAAAAATTGATTCTTTCTAAATTTGAGTTGAATGTAAATCGATTTAGGTTTAGATGCATCCATGTAAAAGTGAATTAAACAATAAATTTGAGGCTAAAAGTAAAAATTAATTATTGAGGTAAAAGCTCCAAATTTTAACTTCAAATGGATTGGGGAATTACAGCAACACAGTTTGGTCAAAGCACCAAATTGTAGCTTCCCAAATTCCGCGGAAAAAGCACATTGAAACCAAACATACACATGATCAATTTTGAGGCAAAATCAATTCTACAACTTTGGAATCAACTTTGCCTCCTCCAAAATTGAAACCAAACATAAACTTAATTTTTACACTAACTAAACCACCAATCAAAATTATAGTAAATCACCAACTCGCCCCTAAAATTATAAGGGTCATACTTTTTCACCCCTGAAATTTATGAATAGGCAAAAAAACCCCAATTTTGAATTATGTCTGGCAACTCGATCTTCTGTTAACTTGTAAGGACTAGTTTGATATTAAGTGATGTAATTTAGGAACTAATTTGTGTTATTAACTTGTAAGGAGTATGATGCACAGACACTCCTAGGATTAGGTGTGTCCTACACGCGTCGGTGTCCAACAGCGACACATATGATAACAGTGAATTATGTGATTTTCTCAAGTTATTAGCTGTGTTGGCGTGTCAGTGTTCATGTCGTGTCAGGCGTCAGTGGCTGTGCTTCATAGGACTAGTTAGTTTGAAATTAAGTGATATAATTTAGTAACTAATTTCTAGTGAGTAATATGATTTATGGACTAATTTTTATTTCAAAATACCGCACAAATCCACCGTGATACCAAACATGCACGAAAAGGGCGAGATTAAGAATAATTCAATTACCTCCATTGAGAGCAGCAGCTGCAGTACAAAGTTTGGATAGTTTAGCAGAAAGCTCACAGTATTGACGTTCATATCCTTCAAACACGGTACTCATCGTCTCCAACACAAAAATCGCTACGTTCTCTGTTTAATTCACAATCATCAACAAAATTCAATAAAATTCAAAATCATAAAAATATACATCGAAAATTCAAAAAATTCAGAAAATAGAAACAGAATCTAAAACCTTATGATCGAAAATCAACCACAAAAAAAGACCTAATTCGTTGAAACGATGAGGAATAGTAAGGAATTTGATAGAGAATTTGATAGAGGTCGTGGTTGGAGGATCGACGATGTGGCCGGAGGTTGTTGAGATAGCCGGAGAGTTTAGCGGAGAACGGCGAGGGAACGGTGATTTGATGGAATTGAAAGGGATCGACACGACGGCGTTGTGATATAGATGATGATGATGATATTGATTGATTATAACGGCATATAGTTTTTGTTTCGTTGAAGGATATTCTGGTAGTTAACACGTCGTCAATGCGCACGTGGATGTCACGTGTTTAATTCGTTTTGTAACGATTTTCTTCTCTTTTCTTTCGGTTTTATTTCTCAGTGTACCTCTCTTCAAACTCTATTTCTTTTTTTGGCGGTGATTTGAGATTCGAACTCCGAATTTTGTATATATTATGCATTATTTATATCAACAACCGAGCTAAGCTCACGAGACTTCGAACTCTATTTCTATCTTAATATAATGTATCCTTCATTATATTTTTATTTTTTTAATAAAACGTGAGAGTTGGTCGAGAGAGATACAAAGTTAAGAGATGGAAAAAGACAAGAGTTAATTAGAGGATCCATATTAATATTGTTGTCCACATTATATGATGTCAAAATTATGTTCAAATGGCCCATTGTTTATAAAAATGTCATTGTATATGAATAAAAAAAAATCATATGCTTTAAAGATAAATTATTATGAAGTTTGGTGATTTAATAAAAAATTTCGAGTAAGCAATTGACTTTGTAGGGTTGTCTCAAATTTGTTTTTGAGAATACAAATATTAACAAAAACTCTTATAAAATGTCACTTAAATTAGTTATTTAATTCAAAAATGTGAAGAGGGTTTACCTGCAAATACTCTGCTGAAGTAAAGTAGAGTGAAAAACAATAATTGTTTTATTGGAAATAGTTTAGCTCATTTCATTAATTATAATAGTCCGAATACAACACTGAAAACATGGAAACCAGCTAAAAATGTGGTTTGCCTATGCTAATACATAAGTAACCTCATTGACTCGTCTTCTAGTAAACTCGACATAAGAGTTTGAAAAATAAGAGATGTGTATGTGTTTTGCAGTCTTGGATAATAGCGCCCAAACTTCGACATGTCTTCACCTTTACTTTTACATATGACATCACAATTTGAGTGCAGAGCACAAAATCCATATTACTCAAACCTAGCTCTTGAACCACTGGAGGGTGAGAAAAAGCCATGTAGCTTCACCTTTCTCCACATCAACACCAGGCAAGATCCATTCCGTCTTAGCAAGTACAAATCTACCTTGATTGTCCCTAATACAAATTCCTATCCCCACTCTATTTTGACCGGTAGAGAAGAAAGCATCAACATTACACTTGTACTTACCTAAAAGGTGGTTTTATCCAACTCACAACATTCCTATCATCTCTTTGCAACTCTGATTTTCCTCTATTATGTTGAGAAGATCACCAATCATGTAATAATTTGCTAGTGAATAGAACGAGCAGTATCAATCTCGTTTCGTCAGACCTTCTTGTTCCTTTCCTTTCCTGGCACATGCTCCACATGACTGTCATAAACTTACAACGTTGAGTGTATGATAGTGCCTCCAAAATCGCAAAAAAAAATGTCCCTTACATTTGTGTAAGCAGTTTATTGTGTTGAACAACATTCCAAAACTCAAATTTCCTCCAAACTTGTTTGGCATTGTCGCACCAAAAGAAGAGGTGATCGCTATCCTTTACTTCTCCTTCACATAACACGCGATGGTTCGAACACAGTATTCCTATTTGGTTGAGTTGAAACCAGGTGGGAATACATTATTTACACAATCTCCAAAAGAAAAATTCACCTTCGGTGGAACTTTTGCCTTCCAAATCCTGTGTGAGAAACCCGTGCTATTTGTGCTAGAGTCGTGAACTATGTTCCTTGCGCAGACCTTCTATACGCTTCGAACAGAGAACAAGCCATGTTTACCATGTTTCCATAGCAATTTGTCCTCCGTAATCGAACTGGTTAGGAGAGTATTAAAAATGATGCTTGCAGCGGGCTCATTGAACAAAGCTCTGAATAGCGTTCCAACATTTTGAATTATGGACAAGGAGATCAGAAACCCTCATACTATCAGTCTCGTGCACATGGAAATTGGGTTTTGGGATAATAGTATCATCAACAATCCATTTGGCATTCCAAACTGAAATATGCTGGTCCATGCAATCACAAATAAGGAATTTAGCAGTCTAAATGCTCCTTCTGACCTATTTATAGTATGTTTTTAGAATCTCAGCAATGACACGATCATATTCTCTGATTGGTTAATCTGATCTTACTTGATTGGACCAGCTAATTGGGTATGGTCTTAGTTTAATCTTCATGTTGGGCTTCTCAAGTTCACATCGTTACACCTAATAATCAAGTATACGGTATTGATTTTTACTAAAAATAGATCAACTGCTAATGAGGAAGATTAGACCTTTTGATGCCTTCCATGCTTAAATAAGGGACCTATACTTGGGTCTAGACATGGTTTTGGCGGGAGATTATATTTCATATATTTGTGGTGAGCAACTCAAAGATCCTAATAGACAATAGACATAATCACTAATAATTTAAAGTTCAATTGACATATTTCGACTTTGGTTCACAAAATTAGAAAATTACTTTTGACTTTGCAGATGCAAATCAACCATACTTAACGTGAGAGGAATAAAAGTGTTGATTGACTTGTAAACTTTAGCATTTGTATACGTATGCATCATATAGATTCTCTTACGTTGTAGACTTTTCTAATTGAGCTTCAAAAACTCTTAGATTGGGACTTACACGTCTTCCTAATTGAGCTTCAAAAACTCTTTTAGATGACTACTAACATGTTTAAGAATGTCCGCTTAACTCCATAGTTATTTTTCTTTCCCTTTGACTTTTCCCTCTATTGGACCAAATAATAAATAAAGAGTAAAGTTAATAATTTATGGTAATTGTGCAAATAATCTTAAGCATTTTCCTATTTAAAAAAGAAAAGAATAGGTGAGATGTTCAAACACATCATCATACATGATTGTAATCCAACCCGACTCTAAAAACTAGTATATGTAGTAACGCGCAGAAGATATCTATTTCAAAAAAAAAATTTAAACACTTTCACATTTCCGTTCCCGACCACTAGGCAATTTTCAAAATCAGTTTCTCTAGTTTATCAAGGAAGAAAAATGAAAAGCAGAAGAGGTATAAAGAAAGCTTAAATAAACCACAAAAAGAAATTACTAGTATTTAGAAAAATCACTAAGACTCTTGATTGACGATCTGAAGCAAGCAGCTACACATATAAAAGACAATCATATGGTGAAATGCTGTATGCTTCTAATGATCACTTAAATTCAGAAATACTACATTAACATTAAGATTTAGGGTCTTGCTAACTAAGACTTATTACTACACATCCACTCAATGTATAAAGCAAACATATAAGTTTACTACTCCCGTTATAATGCTTAAAAGGTGGATATAATTACAGTGCAGAACCTTCTAATTAAGATGAACGTGAAAATAGCTACGTTTCTATAAGAAACAGATAAGTACATTTGGACCCAAGTTTTTGGAACTAAAATGCATACAAAGAAGAAGAAAAAACTCTGAATTTGCATAGGTCCAAATCAATGAAATAAAAACACCTTAGCATGAATAAATTCAATGCCAAATAATGAGTATATTTGTATATCTACTTTTCACCAAAAAGCTTACATCCATAAACCCTAAAAAGCTTGTACCAAAAGCCAGAAAATATTACCCCTTCCACTAAACAACACATCAACATTAAAAGATAAACCCTCAACAATGATCAAAAGCAAGACTGCACTACAATGAACTAACACAGCAAATGACAAAACAGAAACAACAAAGTTGAATCGGATTGATGACAGCAAAAGACCTAACCTCCACTATAACAGACATATATCAATACCTATGAAGCACAGATTCAGACACGGACACGTTGACACTGATAATAATTTGAGAAAATGAGATAATTAAGTATAATCATATGTGTCAGTGTCGTGTCGGTGTTGGACACGATACATATCCGACCCTAGGACACGCTTAATCCGAGGAGTATCTGTGCTTCATAAATCAATACAAACAACCAAAGGGTACCAGATTTGCAACTTACTACAGCATCAAACACACCATGTTCCCATATATGTATTAAAACTTGATACAGACCAAATTAATATCATTTTTTTTTCTCTTATTAAGCATATAAACAAGATGAAGCAAGTCAATTCTCAAAGATGTCTAGCTCAAATACATTTTCAAATTTCAACCACATATCAACTTGAAGATCAAAGATTAAATAGAGAACAAGAGCCTTAGAGTGATCTGGAAACAAGGTTTCAAGGATGCTTCAATAACAAGAAAACAAGACAGTTCTGTTTTCATTCTTTTAGATCATTGAAGTAAAACTAAAATCAAATACTTCACTACAATTTCTACTGCGCCTAAAGTATCAATCAACAATCAAGTGTAATGCTCCAAACATCAAATGACTTGGTTTTGCAATAAACAGAATAACTTTAAAACATCAAATGAAAAAAGAAAGGCTTAATTAATGATTTGGTCCCTTAAGTTATTTGTTGGTTACATTTTGGTCCCATAAGTTATCAACGTTACAATTTGGTCCCTTAAGTTAGTATCTGTTAGACAAATAAATTCTCACTGTCAGTCTTTTGCCAAAACGGTAAATAGGCACATGTGAACGGTGACGTGACAACTTGCAATGTGTATCCACCTTAGACATTGGCTTAACGGTTTTGACGGTGAGGATTTATTTAGTTGACGGAAGATGACTTAAA
>Ga0315915_1001610_pt1 | contig 27643 bp, 23 predicted proteins | sample MpolbnodulesMG_FD_207738 | JGI IMG/M metagenome (GOLD analysis project Ga0315915, IMG submission 207738) | Medicago polymorpha root nodule microbial communities from Los Angeles, California, United States - branched nodules | ecosystem: Host-associated > Plants > Roots > Nodule | place: USA... | reverse complement strand
ATTTCAGAGCAAACCATTTTTCTTTTAATCTGGATTTCTTAAACCGGTTCGAGTTTTTAACGAAGAGATCGAAACATTATGTGGTTGTTACATTCTCTGTGCGGAAGTTGTTCTTCCTGTTGGACATGAAACGGATGGCAAAATAACAGGAAGGTGAATTGTACCAAATTTATACTGGAGTGGAAGTGTAATTACCCGCTATTGCAGGTCATTTACTAAGGACTATGGGTAGACCCTAAAAAAAGGGTCCATATTAGGGGCTCCCCATAAACAGATGTTGAACATAAATATGTAATGGTATGATAAATTTTAAAAAAAGGAAATAACAAGTTCAGACCAATTCAGTTTGTTACCCCAAAAATAAAACATAAACAATTTAGTTTGTAAAGCCTTGTAAGTAGTTTAGAGATACTAGTATTAGCTTGCTTTGCAAGCTTTAGATAGCTGTCACACCAGCCTAGGGATTATCATTTTTCACTAACATTCATCCATGGCGTAATTCTAACACAGTTTATCATTTTTCCAGAAAAATTAAGAGTTCGGTTTGTCTACCACAAGAATGAGTTTCTTCCACTTTGTCTGGCCCCAAATAAGAGTGACGAGCATTCATCACAGTCATAAACATCGGATATAACATTATTCGGAGAGCATCATTTACCTTATTCAGCATTTTGTGTCTGATCCTGATTAATGAAGTCTAGAGCATCATTTTCGGATATAACATTAACACGGCTGACCCTGTTTTTGTGAGTCACTCCATATATCTTGTCGGCAACTTTCACTAGCTCTGGACGGAATGTTGTCGTGATAAATTGAGTGTTTGCTATGTCTGCCAGGCGCCGTATCATGTCTATGAAAGTCAAGGATCCCCAAAGGAACGAATATAAAAGGAAATCTAGATGTTACTCAGAGTATCAGAACCATGAACAAATTTCTAATATCACAAGTCCATCTAACAGTAATAAATAAACAATAACAAATGTTTTTACCACTGACATGGACCAAATGACACTTAATACCCTACCATATATCATGTCACATACCATTTCTGTAAGTATTTCTCCATTCAAGCCTTGTGTAGCTTTACTGAGACGAGAAGAGCTTGCTTCTTGAAACTTACTTGAAATTATCTATTTTTCTCTTGCACAGTTGTCTCTTTTAATGTGCATGTGTTCCTGACAGAAGTACTAAATGCAACAAAATAACTCATGCTATGAGGAATTTAGTTAGCAATAGCTGAGGAAAAGAACACAAACCAAGTATGGGTTGGATGTTCAATGATAACGAACCACATACTTGAGGCTTATATATTCCAATGGTCGAAGATCCTCTAAGTGCAACTGAAACCTTCACCTCTAATATGCAATGCAACATTATATGAAGTGGCAGATGCAGCATGCAGTAAATGCAGATGGAATAATACAAGAACAGACACTGGGCATGACAAATAGCACCCACAATGATAAAATGGATACTTCCAACAGCAGTTCTGTACTGAGGATCCAATGCTGCATCAATCTCATCAAATAGATAAAAGGGTGCCGGATCACATCTCTGTATGGCAAAGATAAGTGTAAGGGCAACAACAGTTTTTTGACCTCCCGATAGCTGTTTCATGGACTGTGTTTCCCCTTGTCCAGTAAAAGAAACCTGCAAGGTATAAACATGTCTAGGATTAATGAAGAGCCACTGAAGAAACCCACATCCCCAACCAAAACGTGGTAGACAGAACATACAAGTGTGGTTTTTACAATCAGTTAAGGGTCAGAAAACAGGACCCGTCTTTGTTTAATGATATCAAATTTTGCTTCTTTTTTTTTACTGTGCTGCCAATTGAATGTAATTCATCTCTAAATGCCAACCAGAAAACAAAAGAACTAAATATATCTCAAGACATGAACATTAATATTCTACACACCATGCCGTTTTCTGACTTTAAACATTCAAAAAGTGGTACATACATTACATAAATAAAAATAAAGATGTAAAAATCAAATACACTTGCCTTCACTTTCACTCCAATGTACTTTTCTACTCTCCCCTCTGGATTTGGTTCCCGAGGACCATCCTCGTCTTGATCATCATCGTCGTGATCACCATCCTAAGAGAGGAAATAAAATATAGAAATATCATTTGCATGAGTTACAGTAACAAAGGTAAAACATCAATTTATCTCTTGGAGATTACTCTCACAAATTGTGTAAATACATAGAAATAGCTCAATAATCTAACGCCACATGCAAACAGGAGCAAGAAAACAGTTTTGACATGAAAGCATACAAATTTAACGATGTGAAGAAAAACAAGCATACAAATTTAACAATGTGAAGAAAAACAAATCTCGAAAATACTAGAATGTTCTTAGTCTAAATTATTGATATCAGTTTTCATTTTATGATTATATCACTCATTAATTTGAGGAGTTGACATTATGTATTCCTCCAATAAAAGGTTCTCTTTCCTGGCATGGAAGAGACTAGATATAGAAAGGAATATTAGCTTCTCATTGAAATTACACTCTTGACCTCTTGCAGGAAACCAGAATGAGTGGTTGAAATGAAGGCTAGCCAATACTCCTATGGATCCCAAATGCAAAACTTAATGAAAAAAGAAATGTTGATATTGGGAGATACTAGAAGTTGGCTGGAAAATTGGTATACTTGGCTCATACCCGTCCTGATATTGCCTTACCCGTCTGTGTTGTCAGTCAGTTTATGCACTCTCCTTATGAAGATCATCTTGAGGCTGTCTTTAGAATTGAGATACGTAAAAGCTACCCCAGAAAAGGGTCTATTCTTTGAAAAAACCAATGATAAGAATGTGGCTATTTTTACTAATATAGACTGGAAGGGTTCTGTAAAAGATAGGAAGTCTTATTTATGTTATTGTACCTTCGTGTAGGGAAACTTGGTAAGTTGGAGAAGCAAGAAACAAAGATCGGCTGCCAGAAGTAGCCAAAAAGCCGGGTTGAGCAATGGCCCATGGAATTTGTAAGGGCCTATGGATTTATATAGTCCTAAAGGAACAAAAGATGATGCTAGAACTCCTGTTTAAGTTGTAATGTGACAAAACCGCAATAAGCATAACCCAGAATCCCATCCAGCATGGCAAAGCATATTGAAGTTGATCGTCACTTTATAAATGAAAAATTGACTCCGGAATTTTATGCTCGTCCATTTTGCCTTAAAATCAACTAAAAGATGGCATTTAACTTAGAATTTAGCAAGGCTGACATTTGAGCATCTAATAAGAAAGTGGGCATGATGGAAATTTATTTTTATTGTTGAATATATCACTCCTAAATTTGACAAGTTGACATTGGAGTATTTCTCCAATAAAAGGAGTGCTCTTCGACTGAAATAATAATTCTCTATTGTTATATTATTTTGAACAATTATACAACAAACAACACATATAACAAACAAACTATAAAGCATCACCTTTCTCTATCCAATGCAATCACAAGAATTGATGGGAGAAGCTAAGACATTAATTACTAGCAACAAACCTTCTTCTTCATCATAACCAGATGACCATGGCCCCCCTGTACAAGTTCAGAGAATACTTCTCGGAAATGCCTAGCAACACCTTTGAAAGTGCGCTCTATTGATTCATCCTTACGTTGATCTAGACTTGATATTAGCTCTCTGATTTTCTGCAATTATTTAATGGCAAAAAAGTCAAAAAAAATTAGCAATGTTGATGTTGTATACAATACAATCACAAATGCAAAAGTTGGAATTGAATCATTCCTACACTCAAACCCAAACTTAAAACCAAAAATCACATTAAAACTGCATTACAGGGCATGATACATCAAAAAATGGAAACTCAATAAAAAGAACATCACAAATATAGGTCATTCCACATGCAGGTGAATATTCAACAAGACGACTTCATATCACAAAATTGGACATCGAAGACTTTTTTGTATCTTTGGAAACAATTATGAAGAACTTCCTATACTGGAGTGAAAGTATACCTCATCTCCTGCATCAAGTTCAGCTTGTCTTTTCTGAAGTTCTTCTCTCTGTTCTGTAAAATTTATGTACTGATCAAGTGCTTTCTTGTTGACATGACTAAACTGTTGCAATTCATCATTGCACCTGTGCAGCATTTTTTGCAAATCTTTAATACTCCTCCGTTTGAACCTATCATGTCCAATGAAAAAAGGAAAAGAGTCAAATAAAATTAGCAAAAACCACACTGCAGAGAAAAAGGTAAACTATATCTCTTGATGAAACATTTAAAATATCAAGGCAACACAATCAAGTTTATCACAAAATCTAGACCGAAAACATTCATCGAAAAATATAAAACACAACCAATAGATGGATAACAAGTAGAGAATGCTCTTGGCCTTTTTCTTAAATAAAACTTCTGTCTACATAAGTGCAAGGATTAGCCATGCCATATTTAAATGACGCTTGAGTAGAAAGGAATATGGTTTTCAGGAAAATGTGACTTTGCAGAGAAGTTTGGAGTATTTGCAAGGCACAAGGCTTTCTTAGGAAGCAGACGCTGTCACCTTTGAAATGAGAATGAAATGTGCTACTGGGAAGTTTACATAAAGTGATAACATCCGTGAAGAAAACGATGTGCTTTAGTGCTCTCTCTATAATTTAACTGTCATTTCATTTCTTTTCACAATATAATTCATCTTTTATCGTATCCCTCTAAAAAAAATAAGTAAAAGTACGCTGCTAGGCAAAACTTACGACTCAAAAGCATCTGATGTCAATGGGCCAAGTTCCTTTATTTTCTTGGTATACTTTTCTTCTTTAGCAGAAAATTCACTTTTTTTAGCCAGCAATTGCTCTAATTCTTTAGCTTCTTCCTGATGTCTTCTATTATACTCCTCCTCCATAGACTGCAGCCAAATAACTTCATCATTAAGGCGCAACAACACGTAACCATTAAACAATTTAAAAGAATAATACCTTCAATTTATTAATTTCATCTTTGATCTTTGCAATTTGCTTGTTTCGATTATTTATACTATCAGAAACTCCTGAAGAAGAAATTTTGGTCAAACAAGGAGTGACAATTTGAACTTCAAGATATAGATATAAGACAACATTGGCTGACGTTCTCACTTTTAAGCTGATCTAATGTATCATCAACCAATACTTTTGCATCATTAAGTTCCTCCCTCTTGGAATTGGCATCAGCAACCATAGACTCATCATCATCAGATGATATCACAGCCTCCAGCTCTTGTTTTCTTCTCCTAAGATTAGTGGTTAGATTAGTTTCCAGCTCTGCTTTCCGTGCTTCACTCTGCAAATTTTGAAGTTAAAATGGAGACAATAGATAGCCCTATACATATTATGAACATCAATATAATTCGCTCAATAACCTCAATGCGATCAGTCTTGCAAGCAACAAGCTTCTCTTTAAGGTCTTTGATTTCAGGGTTCAAATCAGACAAAAGCTTTTTTTCCTCTGGTGTTAAATGATCAATGAGCTCTGTGCCCATCTCAGCTTTTTTCGTAGCAATGCTACCCTTAAGCTGTTCAATCTGATTCTGAACATCTTCAAGTGATTTCTCCTACAAGTTATTTCAGAAAAGATGAAAAGCAATTAGCAGTGAACAATCTCACAAGCAACTACCAATAGAAAGGAAGCTCGTGAGTGGTAATTGAGTAGAATCTGAGAAATTCAATGACACCTTCTTGGCAAGTGCTTTAGAGAATAATGGCTTCTGTTTATTAGAATTAGCAATGTCCCGCTTAAGCTCTTCTATCTCTGATTTGCTATGAGCGCATTGAGCATCAACCTTCTGCTGCTCGGTAACAAGATCATTAATCTTTTGATCTATCAGTGAGACCAGTTCAGTGAAAACAAAACCATAGGGGAAAATGGTTTTTCGGCAAGGAATAAAATAGGCATCACAGAATGAATCACAAAACTAATGGATATGTGGTACTTAATGTTACCACGTCATAAACAAATCAAGCGGCTCTTACCAAAAAAATTAGCACAAGACAAAACAATGAATAATCTAAAAGGAAAATCAATCATCATCAATGAATGAAACAGATGTAGCAAACCCTATACTAGAGTCAAAAAGAAACGCAGAATTTCAGTAACGAACAAAGTGCAGTAACAACATAACGAAAAGCGATTCTATCAAGAAATTCTATCAAGAACCTTGTATTTCCTTCGACTCAGCTTGCCACATTTCTAATAAAGCAATTCTATCAAGAAAGTGCATCTTAATCATAAATTTTTTTGATTCAAGACAGCATCATGAATGTCCAAGATACCAGAAAAAAATAATGGTCAAACCATAACGAAATCACTGTTTGTAAGAGTTGCAGTTAATCACAGAAAATTATAGAAAAACATATCATCTCCCTCTATACTGCCAAAACACGTATTATAACATAACCAGAAAAAATCAAAAGCAAAAAGTAAATATGACTGCTGGGTACACATTGCCAAATGGTTTTTCTTCTCATTCTTAGAGCTATTTCTTTCAAACAATTTATGGTAATCAAGGTCCCCCGGATTTACTTTGTTTGCTTAGTTTCATTATATGTCGTCTATAAATAATGAGTTCTTACCAAAAAAATGGAGAATGTACAAAGTGTTTATTTACTAATATTAAAGGATATCTTGTATCTCAAATTTAACTTTCTCCAATTCCTCCTCCTTAACGTGGATACTGTCAGCATTCTGCTTAATGGTATTCATAAACTTCAGTCTTGATCGTCTGTGATCATAAAATCCTCCGGTCATACTACCTTTTTTGCTTACTTGATCACCTGTATAGAGACAGACAACAATTTGTCAGGACAAAACAATAGACCATCTACAATATGCAGACACACGCAAAGAGCTAAGCAAACCTTCCAGTGTTATGCAGTCCAAACCATTGGTACGAGCTACCTTTGAAGCCACATCCAGATTCTTGCAGATAACTGTTCTAGCAAATACCTGATAGAAATATCATAACTGATGTCATGGAACATCTAATGCAACTTTATAACGAAGAGGATGACATCGCTGATGTAGACTAAGTAATATTTAGGTTTGAAGTGCTCCTCTTGGAAGAGCATTCCCTTGAAAAACCTGAAGACTACTTTAGGTATAGAGTGATATGACTCAAACTTAAATGCTCTACATTAATAATGGCTTAAGTATGTTTGTAGTTAGTCCCCCAAAATATGCTTTCTGAATCTGTTCTATTTCTATTTGCTAAGAATTAATTTGTTTTTAAATATGTGTCATCCGTAATAAGAATGTTATTTTCTCTTCCATCATACCCACTTTTGGACTGTTAGGGAAAACCCAAATCCGACATTGAAAAGAGATAAAGCATAGAAAGGACTTATAAAGAGAGGCACCCCTCACCTAGCAAGTCGGTTTTGTAAGGAAGAGTAAGGTCAAATATATAAATCTAAGATAGAATTATCCACGCATCAAGCTAATAGTGCTAAGCATGAGGAGGAGGTATATTGAACAAAACTCGAAAGTCCCGCATTGAAAAGAGATAAGACCTTAAAAGAGTTAGTAAAGAGAGGCACATCTTACATTACAACTGGTTTTATAAGGAAGAGTTAGCCACAATATAAAAAGCTAAGATGTACAAACCAGCAGTTTACGGGAAAGAGAAGGGGTTTTGATATTTGTGTTTAAAAATAATTAAATGAAACTTACAAAACTACCCTTTAATTAATCATAATAACCCCTAAATAAAACAATAATCCATTTATGTCACATTGTCCTAACTCAACATGCTGCTCAACTTGCATCAATTTTATTATGTTATTGTTAAGAGTCCCACATTGGATGAGATATGGCCTGACAATATGTTTCTAAGTTCGAGGTAGTCCTCTCCTCACCTTAAAAGCGGTTTGGAAGGGTTGAGTTAGGCTCATCCCAAATTCTAAGATGGTATCAGTCTATCCAAGATTCGATGGGTCGCCTGATCAATGACGGATCCAAAACAATTAACCAGTGAGGGCAATACTCATAATTGTTCTTTAAGGTTATTTTATTCTAAAAGCATCGAATATGTGTTCATTTTCAATATTATAAAAAGTATTTCTTTATAAAAGAAACAAACAATCATTCAACAATTTCCCAAATTTTAGTTTGTTTTTTTATAGGAGAAAATTTATTAAGCGCACAACAATATAGAAGGTGTGCATAGAAGCCAATAAAAATGTACAATAGTCAAAATCTCCATCTCATCCTACACTCTACATTAAATGAAAAAAACTAATGATGTTTCCTAACATAACCTGCTATCTAAATTGCATGGTGCAAGCAACCTGATAGGTCTAAAACATCACAGCCTCATATCACCTAAACACAAAACCGACCTCCTCTACCAAATAATTTCATATCAAATTTTATGATATTTATAGTAAAAAAACTCTTTTAACTGTTGCATTTGTCATTGGCAGCATCACATTTAACTCTACAAATAAAAATCACAAGAGATACAATATGTTTTTTGAATATATAGTATTTTTGTGTGAAGAAATAATAGCATATATTTTTTTACAACATAGTGGGGTATGTGCCCCCAAATTTGTATGAGTACAGCCATCCCTGCAACTGCTATCAGACCACTCCGGTCACACTAGATTTCTTGGGCATGAGGTCTGTGTGTTAAAGAGTCTCGCATTGGATGAGAATATGATTAGGGCCTATAAGTCGTGGGTAGTTCTCAACTTACAAGCCAGTTTTGCATGGCTGAGTTGGGCCAAACCCAAATTCTAAGAGTTATAATGGAACCAGATAAACCATTTAAGAATTACGTTTATCACTACATATCACCTGAAGATAACTTGCCATATACCCATATGTAAATAAAATACAACAGTTGAGTAGAAGCTAACCTGACTGAATGCTGGAGTGTAGTCATGTTTAAAATTCAATTTCTTTAAAAGAGGTATGACATCGGAACTCTGTGGATAAGTGACGCGAGGAGCATTTACTCTGTTAAGTGGAATAAATGTAACACGCCCACCTTTTTGTTGATTAAGGTGTTTAATTATCTCGGTTGACGTGTCATCATTTTCAACAACCACATGAAATAAGCTGTTAAAACAAATTTGTTAAATTAACAAATCAAGCCAAATATGCAAAATTATAATACCAATAAAGAGATCAGGCCAAGAACAGATACTAGAGACGAAAAAAGTAAATTGCATGCTATGGATCTACCGAATCTACCCCATCCCCATTTCCAAAATAAAAATACACCCTATGAATGTAACATGTGGTGAAGCCTACTTATTCAAAGAAGGGATACCTGTTTCCTGCTGTCACTTCAACTGCAGTGAAAAACTTTTCATCACAGTTCAGCAACTCAATAATTGGACCGTGAACTCCAGAAATGTTCTGAGTTTTGCAGATCTTCCGAACTGAATTCAACCCTCTTCTAACATCCTGCACATTATAGTACAGAGTATCAAACAAGGTGGTGTGTAATAATGCCAACATCATCATGACAGATCGTCCCCAAACTGGACAGATAATAATAGCGGGCACTCTTATCAAATGCTAAGTAGTCTACATTTCTCAATATTAGATAAACAAAACACTGAGTCACAAATACCATTATATAATTACAGAGAACTAATTCCGTCACTCAAAAAACACCCTAAAACATCTTATTCAAAATCAGAGAGTGATGATGTCCTTCACTGCCATCAATCTCAAGATCTTTCTTTTTCCTTTATGCATTGAAAAATAGCACATTAAAAGAAGCTTTTAAGATATGCTACTCACACCAGGAATTGCATGATCAAGATTCTTTTCAGCCTTCTCAACTTCTGCTCTCAATTTATCAATTTCAGCAGTAAGTTCATTCTCTTTGCTCCATAAGGACCTATGATGATGATGATAACAATAATGAAACAATATCAAACCATAAGAAGTATCTCATTGACTATTAAATCAAAAACATGTGTACGCATCACAGAAAAGACAAGATATACGAACTTTTTCTTATCCTGAAGGCTGTCTCTTTCTACTTTATAATCACTAAACCTTTCACGTGACTTAGCAATTAGAGATTCCAAAGTAGTAATATTTGCTTTACGACTCTGAATATTCTCATCGCAACCACACATTTCATCATTAAGCCGTTGAATTTCTTCCATCAGCTTTTTCTCCTGTGGCACAAAAGTTCCACTACCCGTAAAATACTCAGTCAACAAAATTTAATATATCAATCTTAATACCACAAGTATCACATAGCTCAACAGCCAATAAGATTTATGAACCTAACGCAGCCAATAAGTCTTAAGGCGGAATTTCCAACAATAAAGTAGAATATGTCTTGAATAAAAGTGTAAGTCTGTATGCCTCTAGGAAGAACTGTCATATTTTGGTGGTGATCAGACTTTCAGACAACAACAATATTATACGGGTTCCTCGATTGAATTTAGAGTGACTTATAGGCTTATATGATATTGTTTATAATAGTAATTGCAAGTTGAAGTTCCTTCCAGGGGGATGTCATATCCTCTGACCTTATACTTCTTTCGTTATTTCTCTAATAATATTAATCATGCAGAAAAATGTATATGCAATTGAGCTCAAAAATGTCATCTCTGTTTATTGGGCTAAAATTTAAAAGAAAACGAATCAACAGCCTAATGAAAAACTGATAATTCCATGTGTCAAGGAAAAAACAGTATTTTGTCCATAATTCAGAATACTTGTGCCATTAAATGAACCCTTGCCTGCGTAGTGTTTGATGAGAGCACACGTTCAAGATCATCAGTCTCCTTTTGAAGCCACTTGTCACGAGCAGCTTTACTTGAAAACTGTGTTGCGCGTCCTTGCTTTTGATAAAGTATACTGAGTTTCTTCTCGCGTTCCATTATTCTAACAATAAATATTTTTTTAAGAAATAAGATTCAAATAAAAAAAAACTGTACAGATATGTGAAAGATAAATCATATTTCTCTAAGTATACCAACTACTCCAAATTTCATTGTTAAATGAGAAACACTGATATATATATATATATATATATAGAGAGAGAGAGAGAGAGAGGTAACAAACAAACCGGGAAGTCAAAATGCATGCACTACGAGGGGTAAATACATTATACTTTATTGAAACATATCAGTAGACAAGTACAACCACAACATACCCCTTGGTAATGTCTTTTTCTTTCTGAACTAGATTATCATATAAAGGACTAATGTTGTTCAGTTCATCCATCGAGCCTTGTATTTTATTCTCAAGTATCGCCAACTGTTCTGCAGCCTCTTCCTAAAACCATGTAGGTCAAAGATAAATCATGAACAGAAATACGCCATTCAAAAGAACTAGAACTCATAACATGATATCATCATTAGAATAATACCTTGGCACGCCTATTTCCAGAGATCTTCCCTTGTAAGTCTTTGACATCAAGCTCAAGCTCTGTGCGCTTCTTTAATGCTGTTGTTCGTTTCTTTTCAATAACTTCTTTTTCTTTGATAAGGTTTTGATGTTCCTTTGTTATATCTTTCAAATTATTCTCCAAATCTTTGGATTTCTCTTGTGCATCAAGAACCTCATTATACTTCTTTGCTGATATTTCCGAGACCTTGTTCCGAGCTTGTTCTATCTAAAACAAGGAGTCAAGAATCTACCTTCAGGCATCAGAAATTCAATATAGTAAAAACAGAATTAAAAAAGTCTAGAAAGAAGACTATAACAATATTAATTTGGCATCCTAATTTTTTATTGATCTATGAAGACCGACAAAAAGTTAGAGTGTACAATTATAAAGCTGCAAATAATTGTATTGAATGTTTGAGAGCATTTCACCCTAGTTCACTAGTAGGGATAAAAGGAGTCAAGGATGTTAGGCTGATCGGGAATTGGCGAGGATGAAATAGATATGAGAGACAATTACAATAGAGAAAGGGAGTAGTGACATAGTAGCCAACTGCCAGAAGACTAAAGAGCAGAAGATTTGGGTATGAATGAGGTGGAAGACTTACCCTAAAACCTGCTCTGCGAAACCAAATAGTCTGGTCTCTCCAAAACATCACAAATTTAGAGATGTCAACTAAGTTGGAAGATCATTAATTTGCTATTAATATTAGTATAATGTCAAGTGCATTTTACTCGCTACACGATCGAACTCAAGTGTTATAAATGCTGGAATTCTTAACAACCGTGATGGCCAATTTGTGACGGACAGCAGCACCATGGCACTTTATAGCAGAAACGTAAACTTAAAATGTTGGAATTTTAGCCGTCAGCCATTGTCCGCCATCCCTAATCAATAACATTGTTTGGCTTTTACTTTTACCAAGGCCATTACTTTCCTCCACCTTTCGGGCAAATTGATGACAGACCAGTCTACGGCACAAGGCCTTGGAAAGTTTATGTCCAAAGAAAATGGAGTTGCTGGTGACAGTAATGTGTATGTACGGCAGTTATTTTATTAAGCAGCTAGGACAGTTATTTTTATTAGACAGATAGAATGGGAGGACAGTTATGTGCATTTCATCCCTGTATGTATGGCTGGCGGTTATTATTATGGTAGGTAGTAAACTGTGTTGATGTATTATATTTCTGGTTTCTCAAGAATCGTTATCATTAAAACCTTCCCATTTGTTTGTCCAATCTCTTTGATACTAACAATTGAGAACTGTGATTCGGCTGGAGGTATCTCAAGTACTTAAGTATCTACCACTGTCTATTTAGCTACACCCAAACAAAATATTAATTGAAAACAAAAACAAGGTCTTCATAAGGATTTATATTATAACATCTGCCATCTGATCTCAGCATTGATTTTGAACCATACAGCAAGAATTAACAAAAACAACATATCATCACCTAAATGGATTTAATAGACAACCCAATCATCAAGAAAGAAGTTCAAAAATAAAACAAAGTAAAAAATATCATTCAAATAATTATAAATGCGGAAACATTTTAATATAGAAAACCTCTGCAAGCTTTTGTTGAGCATCTTGAACTTCTTTGCTAAATATGGCATATTCCAAGGATTTTCTCTGCTTGTCAAGATGCTGATATTTTCTAAGTTCCTCTTTCTCCTCGTCTAGTTCCTTCAACCTCTCGTCTAAATACTGTACAACTTGGATAATTTGTTTTCTTTTGTTACCTGTCTCACAGTAAAATACATGATAAAAACATAACATGAAAATAAACATAAAAATTCAGAAATTTTAAAATAAAAAATAAATAAAAAAAAAAGTTTGAAAGACTTGCCTGTATCCTGCATTATTTTCAAACTTTCACGGCGCCTCTCCTCATAAACTCTAGTACCACCTATTTCCTTCAGTAAATCCAATCGCTCAGAGTCTTTCATCAAGGTTAGGGATGCTATCTAGGCAAGAGCAAGAAAACAGCAAGTTTAGTAATTGCTTCAACGTTTATCAACATAACAATTTAAAAGACCAAACAATAGCACCATCAGCATGCACCAATACCTTTCCTTGTTGCACAACATAATATGGATTTGAGCGAGAGAACCCAGCACTTTCTAGTAAATTCATCACTTCAGTTTTCCTGCAAAGTATTTATCATCTTTTAGGTAAATAACTACTCAAATAACCAAAGGGCATAAGATAAAATGTCAATTTTATATAAAAATGAATGTACAGTATGTGCTCTATATCTTAATCTATTACACTCACGTGATGTGTTTTCCATCTAGAAAGTATTCATCCTTTTTCAAACCAATCGTCCTGCGTAAATGCACTTCCTCTTTGTCAACCTATCCTCCAACACAAATAGGAAAAATACTTACTTTGACACATTCCCAACACATCAATTTTATGCACACATACAATAATGAGAAAAAGTGGAAAGAGAAAATAATTGAATAATATTTATTTTTTTAAAGAAGTAAAATACATTTTGATGTGTGTGTGTTTAAATAATATGTCCAAAAGTATGTGCCCAATCAAGACTACCTCCACAAATAGATACCAAGATAAAGTACATGTGCAAATATCGCAATAAGTGGTTGTCAAAGATAAAGCACTTGAATAATAAAGTAAAATGCAAGCTGTTTGGGCACAATGTAAAAAATGCATTGCCAAGCACCAATCGATAGATTTTTCAGACAACTTAGATAAAAGGATATTTATTATAAAGCAAGTTCTGAACAAATGAAATTGTATCAGAATGTTTTTCAAATAAAAACTCTCACCAACCCAGAGAACCATATCATTAATTAAATTACTTCTCAACTAAAGGAAGAGTACAATCAAAACCCCGGAGAACAATGACAAGCACATCCATGCATGGAATAAGAATAAATTACTTCAACATAGAAAAATGATGAGTTAAAAATGGCATGTATAGTTAAAAGAGGAATATGGAAATAATATGCATCCAGTCATCACAAGTTGTCAGTTAACTAAATCCATAATCTCTTTTCTATCAGATTCTTTTTTAGCCTATAGATCCTTTATGTTGATAGATTGACAAAACCCAAAGTGTAGATATCGGTGCGTAAGAATGGATAAATATCCAATCAACCACCATTTAAAAAGGTAGAGATTAATATAGTAACGATAGCCAGGAAAAAAAAAAGGTGACTAATCAGAATCTTTGCAAATATAGTCTATAAAAAATTTCTAGATAAAGTCATTTTCCCTGCCATGGCAATCATGCAACAGTATTCAATTTACGCACAATGATAGACCAGTCAAGTATGTGTACCAAATCAGAAAGAAAGAAGGATAATAGGCCTGGGAACCCAAGTAGGGAGGAACAGTGAGGCGTGAAGGAGGGAACAACGATAGAAGTGTTTCCAGAAAAATCAGCATGCATTCCTTTGATCATAGGAGTTTCATTCCTCATCTTGGGGAGGACACTCAGGGGCTTTGATGATATTTTAAAGGGCGGCTAATGTGCTCCACTGAAAGGGAATGAGAAAAAACATAGAAGAGTTGGTGGAAAAGTGTGCAATTTGCCAACAAAACAAGTATCAGGCCCTTAAACCAGCAGAGCTGCTGCAACCAACTCCGTGCTGCCCAAATCAAGGGGCGACGATTCTATTTTGGTAGTGGTGAACAGGTTGTCCAATCCAAGGTTGTTCATTTCATTGCACTGAGTCACCCATATACTTCTATGGTTGTGGCTCAAGTTTTCATTGAGGAAGTAGCAAGGCTGCAAGGATTCCCTAGTCCCATCATTTCAGACAGAGATGATGAGTTTATGAGGCTGTTTTGGAAAGAGTTGTTTAAAAAGGCAGGGACCAAGTTGAAATATAGCTCAACATATCATCCCCAAACAAATAGGCAATCGGAAGTAACTAATAGAACTTTAGAGGTGTATTTGAGGTGTTCTATGAATGGCCATCCAAAGATTTAGTAAGTAAGGTTAGTATGGGTTGATTTTGGTCCAATTCCTCTAACAATGCTTCCACAGACACGACTTTTTAAAGTTGTCTATCGAAGGGAAGCTCCAACCATTGCAGAGGACTCTTTCCCAGAGTTTATGGTAATACAATTTTATCATTTCCAGAAAATTACAGTATTGGTCTATTACCCAACAAGACAAGAAAATAGCATTTCTATTCTTTTCCAAGCAGAAAACAAAACATGCATAAGTGGTCTTTTTATAATGTAATTAAAACAAAGGAATTTCAAAAAAATTGGAAAATCATCCTCCGTGTCTACTAATATAAATGAAACTATTATTTTCAAAATATTACCGGGATACGATTGTCTGAATTATCAAACACAATCTCCACAAATGCAGATAAAACTGGGTGTCCAGCCCCTTCCTGTAGAGAGAAAAATACATTTAAGCTTTGTCAAATTCTAGAATTGATTATAGCCCTGCCTGGGTAGGAAACAGAAGTAAAAATATAAAAGGAAGTATGAATTGTGCCATACATGGAGTAGTGCATGCCTATCCTCACTGCGTAGGTTTTGAAAGAGATCACTTAACACAAAACGAATGGCTAGATACAAAACAAAAGGAGGGAAAACAAGTGTCAAATTCAAGATGAGCAATCCAGTTTCAGCTACTTCACAAAGAGTAAAATCTGGTCAAGTTATAAGTACAGTGGCACAGGAAATGGCGATTTTCTTACCATGGAAAAAGTTTGTTTTACCAGATCCATTAGCACCAACTGCAAAAAAATGAGCAAACAGATACTATTGATGTTACTGAACACATGAATTTGACCGAAACAGGAAAGATGCAAAATGACATTTTGAGACAACTTCACATTAAATTAGATGGAATAAACAAAAGGAAGAATTATCAGAGTATGAAGAGAATGTAGTGAACAAAGGATGTACTTTCCAAAAAGGACTCTTTTTCGCTAGCCCCCCTCACAGAAATAGTTAAGCTAGTAAATCTTCTTTCAGTAAACCCTAATCTCACTAATCTTCCAAACAGAATTCCTTTCAGTAGCCCAAGTTAGCAAATGGATTCAAAGGTCTTTCAATTGGATTTGGGATAATAACATTCATTACAATCAAAAACATATGACTTATTCCAGAATTACAATCTTAATAAAGCACTTTCTAATAAAACCATGGTCATGCCTCAACCAATACTAGTAATGGTTCCTACATTGTTCTGATACTATATCTACATGGGGCAGCTTTCCAAAGCCTTTGCAGAATTTATGGCAACGCTTAATGGAAATCAGCAGATTTTGCGGTTACTCAGTGTTATGGTTAGTGCTAAGATAGCTGATTGTTTTAGGCATATTCATCTATGATTTTGTAATGAGTATTCCTGTTTCTCTCCATCTTGTTACTCTTGAGACTACCATACTGTCAACATTTGGGCATCCGTTCCTTTTCATAAAAATTGTCTTTCATCCTTAAAAAGAAAAAGAATTGCGGAATAGGATCATACCATAGGAAAAGTTTCCATTTTACAAAGAGTAATACTATATGTATGTCGAATTGCAACTATTTAAAAACAAAAATACAAACTAAGCCGGCAAATATCAATCGTAATTATTAAAAAAAAAACACTATTAGATTTCTACAAGCTATAATGCACACAAACGAAACTTGACTAAATTCATTTCACATTGTATCAAATTCAAACTTTATTGAGCTGCCATCATGACATGTCACAAATGAAATTCCTACATCATGCATTTCAAAGGATTATGCTGAATCAACACAAAATCATCTAAAAGCTTTTGAATAAAATTATTACCAACACAGTTGACTTTAGGACTGAAATCCTCTGTGGCAATTTGCTCTCGGTAACTCTTGAAACCTTCAATCACAACCTTAAAAAAAGATACAAGTCCATTTAAGCAAGGAACCAACTCCAAAAAGCAAGAATATAAAGAACATTGAAGAAGAAAAAAATTAAAATACAGAAGAATCATTTAACCAAATGTTACTTCCTTCCATCACTATTATACGCAAATATTATTTGGCCGGGTTTGTTGAATAATTGATGTATCTAGTCTATATTATAGACCAGATACATCAATTTTTAATGAACCTAGAAAAGGTAAGTGGCGCAGCTTGTTGCCAATTTGCCTTCCATTCCTATGAAATTTTCTATATGATGATAATTTGACATTAAATACCTAGAAAGGTAATGTTTGCTTATAATAGCGACCAGAGTAAAGTACAACAAAAGTAAATGCAAATGAAAAAATAAATAAATGTATCAAAGAACTTCTAAACAAAATTACCTGCTTAATGAACATGTTGAAACTATCGTAACCAAACCTACAAAAATCAAATCATATGTTAAAATTCAGAATTCAGAAATTCACAATATAAAATCAGAATTCACAAAAAAATTCAAAAATCACTTCCTTCAAAATCTGCGCATGTAGCGAATTCAGAGAACCAACAAAGCAATAGTAAACTCATACACGACACAGGAATAGTAATTTTGTTTGTAAAATCAAATTACAAATTACGCGATGAAAAATTATGATCGAAACTGTAGAACGAAGTGTTCATTCACATGCTATCGAAATCAAGTAGCGGAACAAGAAATTGAAGTAAAAACCATCTCGGAGATTGATTTAGGGTTTAGGGTTTCGAAGTGAGTGATTTTCACTGAAAATCAAAAGAAGAAAAGAAAAACGAAAACAGTGCAGAGCAATTTCGAAAGCATGAAAGAAGAATTGAAAGCGATTAGGACTGAGAGAAAACCTACCAGAGAGAGAGAGAGAGAGAGTTGAGTAGAATAGAGTAGCCAAGTTGTTAGTTTGAAGGTATTTGAATTTGTATTGACTCAGACCCAATTGAGTCTATCCAATTTTTTCGCACCAAATTAAGATATTTGTTACGTATTGAAATAAAATAAATTAATAACAATAAATAATTTAAAAAAATAAAAAAATATGTTGGGTATTTTATATTTGTTAGGTATGGGTGAATGGGATTTGAACTTCAGACCTTGCATATATTTTACCAACTGACCTAAGTTTACGGGGACCTATTTTTTATCGCTTATCATAAAGAAATCTTTTTCAAAAGTAAATTTTGTTTAGAAAAAATACCTTGTTTAAAAAATTATTATCTAGTTTGATTTGATACAATTATATAAAAGAGATTTTGGTTATAATATTTTCTCAATCTTTTGACACTTATTTTTTCACTCTTGCTAAAATAGTTCTAAGTCAAATATCATTATTTTTTGTCATTTAAGTTTAACAAAAATATAAGGTTATTCATAAGTTTTTTATGTTTTAATCCAAACCAATTATCCTTAATTGACTCGATATGTTTGATAACTTATTGACTAAATTTGAATTGACTCTCAACACACTATCTTAATTCATGTTTGTCATTACGTCAATTCTCATGTGATCTCCTAATTTTTGAAACATACAAATAAATATTGAACTAATAAATTGAAGGAAAAATATCATGATAGCGTGTTTACACAAAATCATAGTACAAAAATAGCAACCTGTTGTTGACCACTCCATTTGTGCTTTTGCTTCATCTTTTTAATTTCTTCAACCCCTTTAAGCAAATTTTGAACACATCCATAAAACAATAACAATCAAGGACATGTCCTCAAATAAAAAATGTCTGGGCGAACACAATCAAATGAAAAATATTAAAATTACAAGAGAAATATTCTTCTTTTATTTTTTTCATTTTTGTATGTGCACTCAAAAAAATTTCATCTGACGTTGTGTTCATGTAAGATTTTCTTTAGATAATAAGATCAACTAGGATTAGACACATGCCAACTCCTGAAAGGCCAAGGGTATAGATGTATACAAACTTCAAAAACCAAAGACATGTGGCATAGTTTTCTATAAAAAACTTGTGTTCAGATGGCAACCAACCATGTGTGTTTCTCTTCCATATTTTTAGATCCCGTAAAAACATAGCTTAATCTTTGTCTATTTTTAACCATAAGTGCCAACATTTGTAAGGATTTCCTACTCATGGCTTCTTCTACTACATTGGTTTTTCATGGATGATAACCCAACCCAATCATGATCCTTCAATAATTCCAACCCTTTGTGATCCTCATTTTCAACCCTTTGTGATCAAGCAGATAACGTACACTCTTATGGTCACTAAACACCTCAAACTTTGACCCACACGAATATCGGCCCCACACTTTAAGTGCAATTACTACAACTGCCAAATCTAAATCTTGCGTGGATAAATCCTTTGATGAACCTCCTATAATACTCTGCCAAACCTAAGAATGTCTTATTTTCGTAACCGTGTTGGGAGCGTCCCATTGCAAACATTGCGTCCACTTTAGATGAATTAACTGATATCTCATTACCATAACTCACATGACCCAAGAAACTTACTTCTCGTAACCAAAATTCATACTTCGACATCTTAACGTACCACCTCTTCTCATTTACAGTCTGTAACACATCCGCGATATCTTGCATGTTCCTCATATGAGTCATAGTACGTCAAAATATCATCCATGTATACTATGACAAACCATGCTAAATACGAATGGAAAATATTGTTCCTATACTCCATAAACACTCCGCATGAGATGCTCCAGACAACATCACTAATATTCATAATGGTCATAACGAGTCTTGAACATAGTCTTGGGCACACCCTCCGACTTCACTTGAATCTAATGATATTCTGATCTCAATTCTATCTTACTAATCACACAAGCACCAACCAATTGATCCATCAGATCATAAATCCTAGCAAGGCACCGATTCTTACTAATTCTTCATTCAACTGCCGATGATCCACATTAAGACTTAAATACGACGTAAGATTTTTCACACATCATCCATACCCTGGAATAATTCAATCTACTCAAAACTTTATATGGCTCATTCGTAAATGAATCCTATCTAATCTACATTCTCCAAAAATATCCTTCGCACTAACATCTTATGACTACCCATCTAAAACATGTTTCCACCAAACTATTATCTTCCTAATTTGTCAAACACCAATACCCAACTTCTGCCTCCTAGTTTTTCAACTTATAACTAGCACCAAACTAACTCAAAAGGTTATCATCGTAACTTTTAATTCCTCACTTCTGAGGCTAAACTTCCCTTCTCAAAGGCACCACCAGTGAAACATCTCAAAGGAACAGCGGTGTCTCCCCCACTTGTTTCCTGTTGAAACTCCTACTTTTCCTCATCCCTCGTAACTCCACAAAGCATCACTGCACTCATGATTCTTGTCTTTCCTCTCCTTAGAACTCTTGCAGTGAGTAGACCTCACTCAGCTGCTTTCTCCCGACCTTCATTCTATACCCACCAGCAGTTAGATACCTTATTAAAGGGATTCAAGCATCAACAGTGTTTTCACATATGCCGCTTGTAAGGAATTAACGGGGGGAAAAAATGGTCGGATGGACCGACCTGCTCTGATACCAACTATGTAACACCCTAATTCCCGACGGTAATCTTATATAATGATAATCATGGTTTTAACGAAAAACGATGTCACACACATTCATTCATCTTTCATCATAATAACATAATAGAGAATAAGATACAACAACGGAAGATACTTCAAAAAAAATTCATAATTATAAACATCTTGTCTTTAACATCATTTAGGAAAAATAGCATAAAACATCATAGTGCTTAAACTTCGTAATTTAAGGACATTCAACGTTTAACTCAACTCTAGTGTTACAGATCAGAGCACGTATTTATTCGACTACTTAATATCACAAATAATAGCTACAGAGTATATCCTCGTCGCCACCTTCTAAGCGTCCCGCAAACCTAAAGCTCCTCGTCCTGAGTATGTGTACCCCAAGGGTACAAACGCCAAAATACACAAACAAAAGCAAAGGGGTGAGAATTCACATCATAACATATATTGGGATACATGAATAATAAAGTAGATAATCATATCATCATCGGTCCTTCATCACATCATCGTCTATCATTCATCATAGTATTCATACAATTTATTTCATAAACATCATTAACACATACATCTTATGCACACCTTGAACACACATACCATATTCACATCATTAGCACATATCGCAGTTCACCTAACATGACCTATATGAAACATACTTCATTCCTATACCTACATGCATGTCGGTACCATATCATATCGTCATAATAATGTAGTTCAGAGATGTGTTACTGAAACATACATTTCGTCATTCGTCATTATGCAGTATGATATGATGCATGAAGACTCACCAAACATCATTTAGAAAGGCACATAAACAACACATCATCTTTACATCATAGTCATTCGTCATTTTTCGTCTTTCGTCATTTTAACAATCATAACGTCGTTTTACATCATCATTAACACATTGTCATTAAGTAACCCCATATGTTCGTCTAATTATATCTAACTCATCTTTTTACCAAATGCTTTTTTATTTGGTATTAAAACTACAAATAGTTCTATAAATTTTACTTTTTTTAATAGATTTTTAGTTTTATTGAAAAATCCTACTAAAAAACTATGTTTTTTTAAAAAAAATTATTGATAGTTTATAATACTTAATTAAATAGTACTAGTACAACGAACCGAGACGTACCGAAGCTCTATACCTCAAACATACCAAATTCTTTTCATCTCGCGTACTGTGTACCCCAACCCGTACCACGTATCGAAGTGAATTACGAGACTATGGTCTGGTGAATAAGGAGTGAAGGTCGCGGTGGTGATGGTGAGTTTCACATACCTTATAGAAGATTCCACACGGAGTGACGAAATCGTTATTGTTGATTCGATCTTAGATCAAGGATTTGATGGCAATTAGATCAAGGATTTTATGTGTGTGTGTCGAAAGTTTGATGTGAGTGTGTCCATGAAAGACTTTTCCCAAAAAAGTAATGGGAGAAGAGCATTTTTTTCTTTTTATTTATTGTGCCCAAAGTTGATGTGTTGTGTATGTGACTAAAGAAGAGTTTCTCTATATACACTCCTCATTCAAATTCTCCCAAACCTCACGCGTTCTATTAAACCAAATCAAACTGGTTTCATTACGCAGTCGTTTCAATCTCTCCCCTTCTCCTTCAATCGCGCATCAAATTCTCCACAATCTTAAACCATCCCTAATTAAGTGCTATCAATATTTCCAAAAACCCTATTCAACATAGCAGAACAAAGCACATTGACATTCGACATCATTTCATCAGAGATCTTGTTGAAGAAAAGGTTGTGACACTTGAGCATGTTGACACAGAGGAGCAACTGGCAGATATTTTCACCAAGGCCTTATATGCTAAACAGTTTGAAAATCTAAGAGGCAAGTTGGGAATTTGCCTGCATGAGGAGGATTAATCATCTGTGTTGTGAGGCGTGTTATCTACTTATTTGCACGTCTTTGTATTGTGGGGTATACAAGTAATGAAGTACTCCTGAAGTCCTCTATCTTCTGTGGTTGGCATATTTTATGGCTAAAAAGGGGGAGAAAAATGGTATATCTGGTATATCTATAATACTCTCTATATGCCTGTCTGTCTGCATTTATTTTGCAGCTTTGATTGTCTATCTGGTTGCATTCATTTTGCAACTATTTCAGGTTTTGTGTAGATGTTGTTATGAATGTTACAACATCTTGATGTTCTTAATGTTGATCTGAGAATCTGTTCTCAGTAATTTTTATGTGTACATGTTCTGTGTTGATGTTCTCTGGAATGTTGGAACATGTCTGAGAAGACCTGTGTAGATGTTAGCAGTAGTGCTTCAACATCTCTATGATGTTCTGAGAATTTATTTTTCTCAGAATTTTAAGTGTACATGTTCCCTGCTGTTGCCTTATAAAAATTGGAACATGTCTTTGTGTGACCTTGATAGGTTTGCTAGCTTAGGTCTGCTAGTCATTGAATATTCCTTGAAAGGTTCTATGCTCAGATCCTGAAGTATTTTGTCTATGCATTAGGTGTTTTAAGTGTTCAGAATATCTATATGCATGTATTTAGGGGGAGTAATGGAATATTCCTATAAGTAGTCACTCATAGGTTCTTATATTCAAGGGGAGTGATACTTTTATGTGTGCTTGTGCTAGTCCAAGCTGTTGACAGGATGTTGAGTCAGATGTTTAGACATCTGTGTCTGTCACTTGTAAGTGTGAGAATTTATTTTTCCCTTGCTTCTTTATGTGGTTGGTGACAGTACTTTTTAGACATCTGTGTATGTCACTTGTAAGTGTGGGAATTTATTTTTCCCTTGCTTCTTTATGTGGTTGGTAACAGTACTTTGTAGACATCCATATTTGTCACATGTTAGTATAGGAATTTAGTTTTCCTGTGCTTCTATGGTTGGTTGTGGCAGTACTCTGTAGGTTGGGAAATTTATATTTTCCTTGCCTCTATGTGTGGCAGATACTCATGTCTGATTATATGAAGGATGTTGAAACATCCTACTTTGAGTGGGAATTTTCTTTCTCTAACTGTAGCATAAGAATTTATTTTTCTTCTGCTCTTATGAGACTGTGCATATATCTTATCCACTGTTGCATGTCTCTGATAAAGTGTAATACCTCTGCCAGCTGAAGCTGTGATTGAAGACTCGTGAGGTATTCTATGAATGCACACTCTTGCTATCTCTTGAGTGATACTGCCTGCTACTCCTTCTTCTTGAATATGTGTTCGTGATGACTTGAAGAAGTGTATCTAAGGTATCTCTTTAGATTCTGTGTGCTAGTTGTTTCTTCATAGGTGTGTGTCCATGCTCTTGGAGAAATGGTCCCCTGTATCCCTCTTTATTCTTTGGATTTGGCCTTAATTTGTTTTAGCCAAAAATTTGTCAAAGGGGGAGATTGTTGGGTATTTGTATTGGCTGCATTGTTGCTAAAACAAATATCCTTAATGTGTAAGTTGGAACCAATGTTCCAACATGTGGTTAGGCGTCTCTGTAAGATGTTGGATACAATGTTCCAACATCTTGACACGGTTCAGTGTGCTTGGGTTCATGCCTATTTGTACGCGCGCCCTTTATTGTTTAAGGAAACAATATTTCCTTATCTTATTGATCAAGCAACGAGCATATCTTTACAGGAATCAGCTGTGAAATATTTCTAAAGTAGTATTTTTATTTTAGGAAATATTTGTTATTGGTTGGAACGATCCTATAAATGTTCCGACATTTTAGGACTTTCCATATATGTTTCTGATTCTTGTTTTGCAGATTAACTGAACCGATCTGCTTTGTGCTGAAGCCCAACTAAGTATTTAGCCCAAGCTGCTTCAGTATATAAGGAAGACTTCAAGACCTAATTGCTCATTCAAGTCGTCACACTAAAAAGTTTAGATTTTTAGGGTTTTGAGTCTACATGTATTCTACTCTTGTATCGTGTTGATGCAAGTTTAAAATCTTTATTGTGTGCCTTTCTTGTATCGTCTGTGATACCTGTTTAGGACTGTTTGTGTGAGTTTGGTATTCTTGTGTACTACACCGAAGTTGTGAAACAAGGTGTTAGTTGTTTGTGTTTGAAGGTAACTTCAACTTTGTGTTTGTGTTCAGGTCTGATAGGTCACAGGGGCTGTGACTAACCATTAGGATAATGAGATGGGATCTCAGATCTAGGAGTTCCTAGGTTGAAGTCTATACGGGTAGGTCCTAGGTCATAAAGTGTAAACGAGGAGTTTGCTGAGAGCTTTTGAATAAGGACTACACTAGTGGATTTCCTTCCTGGCTTGGTAGCCCCCAGAGTATGTGTGTTTGTCACCGAACTGGATCAACAAACTCATTGTGTTCTTTACTTTCCTATCATTTATTTCCTTGTTTTTATTTCTGTTTATTACGTGATGTTGGAACATTGAACGAAACATTGCAAACGTTAAAACATCTGACAGAACATATTAAAACAAGTGCGCTAGAATTTCAAATATTATATATATGAATATTATTATGTATGCATATTATTTTGTTTTTGTAAAAAAATTAATGTGATGAACTTTTGTTATTATATTGAGAGTGACGTTAATGTGATGAACTTTTGTTGTTAAATTTTAGGAAATTATTTTAAATTGAAAAAATCATTTTAAAAAAAATTATTCGTGGATAGACGGAAAAATGCAAAACCATTATAAATGTTTTTATTTTGTGGATCAGGTATCTCAACACACAACTGTAGATATTAATATTTAAGTTTTTTTTTTGAGAGATTTAATCTTTAAGTTGGGTAGTGCAAAATTCTCCCTCGCGAAGTTTAACACCATTGCATTTCTTGAGTTGGATTAGAAACCAAGACCTCTTACATTTTTATTTTTGGTTAAATAACTCGGTGACTATAAATTCATTTCAAAAGCTAGATAAGCGAGGGAAATGAATCGAGAATATGAAACCTTGACCATTGCATATTTTTTTAGTACAAAGATCCTTTGTTATCTTATTCATCTATTGAAGCCACCTTATGTAATGTGATTTATTTTAGAGAAATGATATTGAACACACTTTTCTTGACACAAAATAGATACCATGGGCATTTTGGACTTTTCAACCTTAAAACAGGGGCGTTGTTGTAAATCCACCACACCGCTCTTCTTCCTTTCTTCTATGCGTGTTGTTTGCGTAACCATTCTCCTACCACCATCCTCCCACCGTCGTCCTCAACAGTGACGACCATCACAACAACCGTCGTCCTCGCAACCACCACCACCGTCATCCTCACAACTAGAGCTGTCAAAACGGGCTAGCCTGTACGGGCCGACCCGAAAGCCCGAATAAAACATAGGGCTTGCGCCTAAAAATTGGAGCCCGAATTTTTTCAGGGCTTTTTAGCCCGACCCGTAAAAGCCCGTAGCCTGTTCGGGCTAGCCCCTAACGGGCTATGGGTAGCTCGACAGCTCGTGTAAAGAACCATTCTCCTTCTTCTCCTCTCCGTCAGTTCTCATCATTTTTTAGGTTACCTACCTCTCTCATTTTTCCATTCATACCCACTAATTTATTTCTATCAAAAAATTACTTTTCATGTTGATTTTGCGTATTTTATTATTTTATTACATTTGATTCAACTGTGTTGTTTTGATATGTGAATTTGTTACCATATCTTTGCATTGAATCAAGAAATTGTAAAGATGTTTCATGATTTTCCTCTCCTGCAACCATCATGGACCTTAGCATTTGTTAACTTCAATTAATTTTGAGTTATTGTGTCCTCTTTCCTTGTTAAATCACATAATAACACTCCATTCAATACATTGATGTCTAGAATTTTCTTTTGTGATAAGCACTTTGATTTATAGTATAAACTCAAATTTGAAAAATGTCAACGCTGTGGAAAGATCAAGTTGACTACAATGGGTAGGGGTTACATTTAAAGTTTGCTGAACCAACAAAAAAGTGGCAGTTTCTTTGCATTAGCAATAAGCACCTGCTGAACTTGTGAAAGTTTCATGCAGATTGTTTATGTTTTTTTTCTTCCTATTGCCGTGTCTTTTAAAGGATTTTTTTTTTTAAAAAAAAGGTAACCCGGGCTGGCCCGTTAGCCCGTATAGGCCTGGGCCCGGGCTCTATTATTCGAGCTCGTATTTAAACAGGGCTTTTTAACCCGGCCCAAAAAAGCCCGTTACCCGCTCGGTCCGGTCCGAAATGGGCTGGGTAGCCCGTTTTGACAGCTCTACTTAACACCACCACCAGCGTCCTCCCCTATTTTCTTCCACTATCATTCTCTCTTCTGCTTCTCTCTAAACTGAACAACAACCACCGACCTCCCACCACCACCGTCACCATCCTCCGACCCGTCGCCCCGTCCATTCTCTCTCTCTATCTCTCTCGCTCCGTCCTCCAGATCTCCCACCATTGTCCTCTCCCATCGTCAGCACCACACCTCGTCCTCACGACCACCATCATCCTCATCAGTCACCACCCTTGTCGTCGTCAGCACCATCGCCGTCAATCTTCACATGTTGTCCAGATCTGAATGTTGCGCTGACTGTCACACGTTGCCGGAGAAAAATCAAAGAGTGGATGTTGCGGCGGTCGAAAGCTTATCGGAGAGGGAGCGGAGCTGAGCATGATTGTGTGACATAGAGAGATCGAATGAGGATTGTAGTAGAGGGGAAGGAAGAGAGAAAGAAAAAATAAAAAAAATGATAAATGAAGAATATCGTATAAGTATACGATGGTGTCGTATATTTGTCTGATTTTTTGTGTTCATTTATCAAAACTCTTTATTTTATTGATAGAAAGTGAATAATAAATGGTGAAAAATAAAAATATAAAATCGCACTTTATAGGCCCGTAATTTCTGAATTTGATGATTTTAGACCCTTGTTATTTCTTTTTCGCCC
>Ga0315915_1001609_pt1 | contig 27644 bp, 22 predicted proteins | sample MpolbnodulesMG_FD_207738 | JGI IMG/M metagenome (GOLD analysis project Ga0315915, IMG submission 207738) | Medicago polymorpha root nodule microbial communities from Los Angeles, California, United States - branched nodules | ecosystem: Host-associated > Plants > Roots > Nodule | place: USA... | reverse complement strand
AAGGCTTGTTTTCAGAGCGAAAGGGGCCTTGATGGTCAACCTTGCACCTAGACAGATCAAAGAAAACACCAAAAATCACATTTCGAAAGTGTCCGGATTTTGTTTTCTGAAAAACTCTAACAATCTGGTTCGGATTACATAATTCGGACCAGGGGTATTTTTGGTTTTTTTGCAGGACACGCGAGAACAGAGCAGGGTTGGAAAAACAATAGTCTTAAAAAGTCAATAATATTTTAAAAGCATGACCACAGTTAGGGGTGTAAGTGGTTCGGACAAAACCAACGAAACCGAAAGTCTAAACCGAACCAAACCAAAAAAATATCTGACCTTGTTTGGTTCGGTTTGAAACCAATCTGAACTAATCGAAACCGAACTAGTTTGGTTTGGTTCATGGTTTTTCATTTCGAGATCCGTGAAACCGATAAACCAATCCGATGATAACTAAACTCCTTATTTTAGTCTACCTCACACAAACTGATGGTTAGGCCCAAAATTAAACATAAAATACTTTTTAATCTATTCACTAATTTCATGGCGACCATAATTTCATGATGTTTAAATTTCAGGATGTTTTAATTTCAGTTTGCATGGATTTTTTATTTTGACTATGTTTTAATTTTAGGATTCTCTTTTTGGAATTTTTGTGTTTGTTGATGAATGATGCATGTATGGATCATGGATGATTGAAATATTTGAGTTTGATGAAGTTGTTTTTGAAGAATGATGGATGAATGAATCTTGGATCATATGTATGAAATATTAAGTAAGCTTAGTTATAAAAGGTTGTTTGAAAAATAAAGAACATTAAGAAATAAAATATAAAATACAATTATACAAAGTTCTATGAAATATTTTGTGAGAATATGAACTTTTTTAATTGTATTTTTAAATAAACCGATCAACCAAACCAATCCAAACCGAACCAAACCGATTAGTTTGGTTTGGTTTCTTTTTTGAAAATAGTAAAAATCGAACTTATTCAAACCGATGAAAGTTTCATCGGTTCAGACATTTTTTTGACGGAAAACCAATCCAAATCGAACTGTTACACCCCTAACCACATTCACATATGATTCTTAAATATATTATTTTAAATGCATAATCATAGTCTACATTTTTATTTTGACAAAATAACCACAGTCAACATTTAACTTTTTAATGTTTATGTTTGTTTGACCAACTTTAATGTATTGTTTTGAAAAAGTCAAAGTTACAGCATATTGTCAGAAATGCATGTATATAAATTATTATTAAATTTCAAAGTGATAGATATAATATTACTTCAAAGTGATAGATATAAATAAGAAAATATATATAAATCTAATATTAATTCAAAGTGATATAACATTTATTCAAAGTGATAGATATAGTATTAATTCAAAATGCATTTGACCAACTTTAATTATTATTATTATATCGTCAAACCAAAAATAAGAAAATATATATAAATTTCAAAGTGATAGATATAATATTAATTCAAGGATATAATTTCAAAAAAAAACTAATTCAATTAAAGAAACTTTAGAAATATTTAAATTAACTTTTTTTTAATATCCTTAGTCACCAATTTTTGGTATAAATATGTGCTCTCCTTTTTGCATATATCAAATACCATTTACTTTCAAATAAGATATTAATTGAAGGAGCGATGTCTCCCTTATGTGTCTTAACGTTGTTATTTGTGAACTACATAGTTGGAGTTCGTGTGAATGTTAACAACACATTGGAAGGAAATATTGACTTAACCCTTCATTGCAAATCCAAAGATGATGATCTTGGAGTACAACTTCTGCATCGTGGTCAAAGCTTTAGTTGGAAATTTAGTCCTAGATTTCCTCCGATTATTTTCCAAACACTATTCTTCTGTTCCTTTACATGGACCGGTGAATCCCATCATTTTGATATATACGTACAGGGTGTTGAAAAACTAGATAATTGTGATTATTGCAATTGGAATGTATTCAAATCAGGACCTTGTAGAATTCAGGAAAAAGGGGACCCTATTTGCTTTCCTTGGAATAAGAGTAACAAATAAAATAATAAATATTTTTAGGGTTAAATAAGTTTTTCGTCCCTATAAATTAATATAGCGAATTTTGATTTTACTCCCTAAAAATTTAAGCCAAATGTTTTCATCATCACAAAAAAATTTGTTTTGTTTTTCATCCTTAATGGCCACTTTATGTTCATATAAATGTCAAAATTATAACTCTTTTATGTTCAAATTGTATCCATATTATGTCCGTTTATTATATTCGACATTTATATATTTATATTATATTCAAAAAAATATCAAAAGCACGTCAAAATTACATTCATTAGGGACGAAAAACAAAATAATTTCTTTTGTGAGGATGAAAACATTCAATTTAATTTTATAGGAACTAAAATCAAAATTCACTATATTTATAGGGACGAAAAACTTATTTAACCCATATTTTTATATTAATAAATGTTGTTCTCAAGTTATAGAATTAAATTTTCTTAGTATTAAAACTTCAATTCATTTTTGTCCTTTTTGCGCTTAAACATTTGGGCAAGCTTTGATTTTAGTCCCTTGGTTCTTTTTTAAAAAATTCCTCCCTAGCAACTTGACATTCCTTTAAAACTACTCTTTGAGGTCACTATATCACTTACCTAGAGCAGAAGTCAACATATACTTTTGTGTGACTACATTTTTACATGGATATATTTTAATGACGAGGCAAAATTATGTTGATCAATATATTTTAAATTTTTAATAATCAAAATCCTAAATAAAATGTTGAGAGTAAATGTGTTGTTAAAAAACAGAGTTCGATCTTCTTCATCGCTTCAACCATATTCATCTCTTCAACTCCATATTCATCCTTCTTCAACTAAAAAAAATATGTTCAATGCACTATCACTTCTCTCCCACCACTGTCCTAAAATATAAGCTCATCCCTCCCCATCGTACCTCAAAACACCATCTACAATCTCCTCCATCTTCAACCTTAATTAAAGAGAAATACATTTTAAAAACCAGCCTAAAGTAACAATTTTTACATTTCTTGTTGTAAGACCCTTAATTTTGAAAATAAATAAATATTCATAATATGATATTATGTTCCCACATTTGTTTTTATTTATGATCAAATAAAAATATCGATACATTCCACGATCATTTTTAGTCCCCACTCAAATATTTTAGGCTATTTTTCAGAAGCACGATTTTCAGTCTCTTCAATAAAGAAAAATTTCGCCGCACTTAATTTTTGAAAAGAACCCCGTTTACTAAGAAATTTTTTGTATAGACTCACAAAATTATTTACGATATATTTATGCAAGAAAAATAATTTCTTCGTCGGATATTTTCTCATCAAAACACGTCGTATATATAAAATACCCAAATAAAAAGTTTCCTTATTGGCAAAAAATGATTTCAGACATTTTTATCATTATCATACATCACTAGCAACTGCGTCAATTCACAACGACAATTAACTTGGTGACCAGGTAAGAAGGAATGGCTAAGATTTATAGCACATGTATTTACTATTTCAGTCTAATGGCTTATATTTAATCAAAATTTCTTTAATAAGAAGTATGGGTGACCAAGATTGAGAGAAAGGCTAAGATCTAATAAACATGTTTACACTTTGATATAAGGGTAAGAAATTGTTGTGGTTGTCTTTATATAAGTGAACCAAGACAACAAAGTTCACATCCTCTGCTGTGAATTCGTTAAAAAATCACACCAATAAAATACTTTATGTATGGAGCAAAATAATCAAGCAACCAATATCAACGTGGGTAACAATTATAAACACAAGCAAAAGTAGAAAACAACGAGAGAACACCAAAAAAATTGTTTACCCATTTTGGTCCAATACTGACCTAGTCTGGTGGAAATAGCAGTTTTTTCCTTCCACTATAATGATGAGTAACTTTACATTAGAGATATCAAAGGGTTACAAGAATTAGTCTTCAAACCTAATTCTACAAAGTCCCGAATCTCATCACATGACCAAGAGACTCTATCCTAATAGTGTTTCTCCAAGGTGAATCAATCCCAACCTAATGTTTGTTGCCAAGAGAATTCTCTACAAACCCTAGTATTGATGTTGGCTTCTAAACCCTTGTTTTATTTGTCTCCACCTCTCTCTCATATTTCATCTGATAGAGAAATATACCTCGTAAATTTGGAATGAATATTACGCTGAAGATACATTTCTTTTTTTCCCTCCTTCAGCGTAAACTATATTTGCATCAAATATTCCTTCATACGGTACAAAAATATATTTATTGTCTATAAATATATTTTCAGCAACAATCTTCTGGAAGCACAAAATATATTTGAAACAAATCTTTTATATTTTTAGCAACAATATTCTTCATCCATCATAAATTTTGAGTCAATTTCAACATTTTTCCACCTTGACTCTAAATTAGAGATGATGTCAATTTAACCATCAATCACTTTGTTGGTCTATACATGCTTCCAACTACACCATGTAGCTCCACAAGCTTCAACCTTTGCCTCTTCAACCATTGGAATATCTTCCGCCTTCTTGAAGTTCCTTGTATGCAACTACACTAGGGATTTTTTTGTAGTTGCACAAGTCTACACCATAAACCTCTTCAGCTCCCGGAGTGATTAAATCCGTCCTCCTGAATATTCACCTGCATCCAATTAACCTTGATCTTTTCTGGTAATCCCACAAGCCATGCCATAGATTCTTCAAACCTCGGAATGCCTTCCGTCCTCTTGAAGAATTCCCTTGCTCACAACTAGAGACTACCACCCAAGGTTTCTATTAGTCGTACTACTCTCAGTGTCATCAACTCCACCTCAAGCTGACCTTTCTCTACCTCAACTTTCAAATGCGTACATCCACTATGACTTTCATATTGCAACTCCACCTCAAAGGTTGATCACGAGTATTCTTACCTCCGCCTCTTCGGACTGGCCATGAGTATTCTTCCAACCGCCTCTCCAAGCTGATGTTAAGTGTTTAATGTCTCTCCAGACGACCACCGCTCTACAAAGCATCACTCCCGAGGCGAGAAACATCACCTTCTTCATCTCCCTGACGAGACACCACCAAAGAACTAGCATCCTCATAACCCTTAGAGACAATTTGCGCGGAGTTACCATTGTTCTCTGGGCAATCCTTCTGGAAGTGACCCATCTTTTGACAGTTAAAGCACTTAAAGTTTAACTTCTTACCGCCCTTATTCGGTTACCTCTACCTTTACCATTCCTTCTTGAAACACTTAGGCCTTCACCGTTTTCATCATCTCCCAAGTCCTTGGACTTGGTCAACTCCTTGGTTCTCACAGTCGCTTGAACTTCTTCCAAGGTGACAGTGCTTTCTTTGCCATAAAGCATGGTATCCTTGACAAATTCAAAAGATCTCGGTAGAGCTCACAACAAGAGTATAACTTTATCTTCATGCTCAAGATGCACCTCAATGTTCTCCAAATAATAAAGGATTTGTTGAACTCCGTAAGTTGCTCCATGATGGCCTTTAACTCTATCATCTTGAATGAGTAGAGTTATTGCTTTAGGAATTGCCTATGTGTCAAAGACTTGGTCATATACAATGACTCCAACTTTGACCACATCGATGTTGGGGTTAGTTCCTTCGCTACATCTCTCAAAATTGTATCCCTGAGGCACAAGAAAATGACACTCCTGACCTTGTCCATCATCTCGGTCTTCTCCGCTTATGACTCGGTGACCGGTAATGCACCTTCACCCTTCAAAGCTTTCTCACACTTTTGTTGTATTAACATCGCTTCCATGTTTACCTTCAATAACCCATAATCATTATCTCCGGTAAACTTCTCAATATCCCCCTTCGAACCCATGATACCTAATTATCGATTTGACCATTGCCCCGCAGTGGGCGCCAATTGTTGTGAATTCGTTGAAAAGTCATACCAAAAAAATACTTGATGTGTGGAGCGAAATAATCAAGAAACCAATGTCAATGTGGGTATCAATTATAAATACAAGCAAAAGTAGAAAACATCGAGAGAAAGAAAGAGAGACAACACACAAAACTTTGTTTACCCAGTTTGGTCCATTACTGACCTAGTCTGGGGGAGAGAGCAGCTCTCCGTTCCACTATAATGATGAGTAAACTTACAAAAGAGATACCAAAGGGTTACATGAATTAGTCTTCAAACCTATTTCTACCCAAAGTCTCGAATCTCTTCCTGTGACCAAAAGACTCTATCCTAATAGTGTTTCTCCAAGGTGAATCAATCTCAACCCTAGTGTTTGTTGCCAAGAGAATTCTCTACAAATCCTAGTTTTGATGTTGGCTTCTACACCCTTATTTTTTGGCTCTCTACCTCTCTCTCATATTTCATCAGATACAAGATCTGTAATGATAGAGAAATATAACTCATACATTTGGAAAGGATATTACACTGAAGATACGTTTCTTTTTTTTTTCCTCCTTCAGCGCAAAATATATTTGCATCAAATATTCCTTTTTAAAATGCATTTGCATCAAATCTTCCTTCATACGGTACAAAAATATATTTATTGTCCATAAATATATTTTCAGCAACAATCTTTTAGAACACAAAATATATTTAAAACAAATCTCTTATATTTTTAGCAACAATATTTTTGATCCATCATAAATTTTGAGTCAATTTTAACACTCATTTTTCATCCCCTCTCCTCTCTCTTTCTCATTTAATTTCTCTCTTCTTTCTTCTTAATTTATTCGTTCTTTCTCCCACTCTCTTCTTTGTTATATCTACTCCCTCTTAGCATATATGTTCCTATCTATCTCTCCATTTCATGATTTTCCCTTTCTTCTTGAGTGGTGGCCAAATCTCTTTATATTTTGTAAGATTTAACCACGACTAGCCTGACTCCTTCAATACTTAGAACTTTTCAACTAAACTTCGAAAATAAGCTCCTAATAAGGATATGAATCAACCTAATAGGTTTCAAGAACAAGTGCCCTACATAATACCTACAATTTTCATTCATCACTATACTTGTGAGGAGTACGATCATCCCTAACATGTCTGGTGTAACTCCAAGAAGGGCGATGTTGTCTGTATTTTGTGTACAAGTGTGTTTCTCCATTGAAATGAATGCCTAATCCTTTGTTCAGTGGTTACCTTTTCCTTTTATCCTTTCCCTTGTCCTATAACCATCCCTAACCTCTATGCCTTCGTGGGACCTATAACTTCCCCCACTCTATCTTTGATTTTCCTTCAATCTTCTGCCCTTGGAGAGTATGTAGCCTCTTCACTTAAGTCGCCCATGCCCAGAATGTGAGCCACATTATGATATGTTTTAGGAGGGGAATATGGTGCCATTCTACCTTTGAGGGTCCACAACCCTCCAAGCACGAGGCTAAACTAGTTTAGGCAAAGTGATTGAGACAACTCATTATTTAGGATGGGAATATGGTGCTATTCTAACTTCTAGGGTCCACAACCCCCAAGCACGAGGCTAAACAAGTTTAGACGAAGTGATGGAGATATGTAATTTGTTTGTTGAAAACCATGATGAGTGTGAGATTTTCCTTGGATTGAAAAAAGAAATGTAATTTCGCAAGTTAGTCGGATAAAATATAATCTAACGGTATTCCTCGTTTTTATTTCTAGGCTTCCCATCCAATGATTAAAAGTTTAAATGAAAGAAAATGATTGTTACACTTATTGCCAAATGTCACAATTTTAATTGATTTTTGACTTATGGTCGTTCTCCTATATTTATGTGTGTCCTAATTAATGCAAATGTAATTTCCTGTATATATAAGAGCTATGCCATAACTTGACCTTCTCCATTCCAAATTAGCACTTTCAACTATTCTTCAAACTCAGAATCTCTCTCAATCGCAAATCTCTGCTTCAGGTAAAACTTTTGGCTTAATAGCAGTTTTAATCCCCTAACTTTTCCAAAGTTGCGATTTTGGCCCTCTAAGAAAAAAAAACTACAAAACCGCCCCCTAAGTGAGGTGCCTTGGGCGGCCAAAACTGCTATAGTTGCAAAACTTAGGGGGCAGTTTTGTAGTTATTTTTCTTAGGGGGCCAAAATCGCAACTTCGTGAAAGTTAGGGGGCGAAAACTGCTATTAAGCCAAAACTTTTTAAACCCTTTTTTTTTAAATTCCTTTTTGTTTTCTGCATTTGTTATGGTTTTAATTCGTGATTGTGATGAAGATGTAAACTTAATCAAACCTACTACAAGAGAAGAGAAGGTTAGGGTATGAAACAAATGCATGGTAAATGAATTCTTGAAACTATTGTTATTTTTATTTACGATGTTGATTGACACGAATGAATTTTATTAATAAGACCAGCAAATTATTTTCCGCTGCTGAATTATTATTTAAAAGAAAAATTTATGTTATTATGTGATATAATGTTGAATTTGTATCCTCTTTATTAGTTATATTCTCATTATTTAATAATTATCATCGGAAAATAAGGTGTTACAGTAGCGATAGCTAGTGATGATAGTAACGACTGTGTTTTTTTTATTATGTAACAGGAACCTCTCAAAGAAGGATACCTGCATTATTAATGGATTATGATCATGGGTTATGTAACTTCGCACCTGTAGTGTCGAGATTGGATTCTTTATACACATGTTCGGAAAAAATTCTATGGTTTAGAAACAAAGTTAAGTTTTCCTCAAGTGGGAGAGAAGAGGATGTGATGATAGAACCATCTAAGAAAGGAGAAAAAGTATGTATTTTACTTCCGGATGGGGTTCCCTCTCACATATTTTATACGTACTCTCACGTGCTAGAAGATCTTAATGTTAAGATTCCTTCCACGAATTTTGAATGTGAATTATTGAAATTTCTGAATGTCGCCCCAACTCAAATACGCCCAAATAGTTGGGCTTTCATTCGGAGTTTTGAAATTTTAGCAAAGGGAATAGGGTTTGAGCCAATTGTAGGTGAGTTTTGCAGCTTCTATAGAACAAAAGGGGTAGATGAAGGGACTTGGGTGTCTATCACAACGCACCCAGACAAAGGTTTTTTCCTCTCTTTCGTTCTAACTATAAATCTAGGAAAAAGAGTTTCTTTCGCGTATGAGATTATCCATGTTGTCATGTCGTTTGTTTGGGCAAGGACGATACATACAAATTTCCTTTTATTGGATTTGTGAGGCCGCCTCTATGATAGGATATGACTTCACTCTGCTTTTGAAGTATGAAAAAGTTGTTGTTGCTTTATTAAATCAAATGGCAGAATTCACTATTAAAGATCTCCTAGATATAGAAAATTATCCAGAAGATTATATTCGTTAGTTCTTTAATGCATTCAAGTTAAAATATATCCACTGTAATTAACTTATTCTTTAATTGCAGAAAGAATATGGCTTATGAGCACAGAGGAAAGGATGAAATATTTAAAGCAAGCTAAAGAAGCACAAGCCAATTAGAAAGTTGCTGGAGCTACAAGGGTGTTAACTCGTAAGAGAAAAGCTGCTGCTATGCAAGCTGATATGGTTTCAACTGGAAGTTAGTCCCTCCACACAGAAGACGAGCAAGTTAGTGATAAATCCTTAAAGGACAACAACAAAAAATATGAATTAAGTTATGACCCAACTCCTTCTACTAGTGACAAAGAAGCTTTTGTGAGTAAGAAACTAGATTTGTTCGACGAAGAATTTGACAGAAGAGGTTTTATCAAGGAAAATTTTACTTCATGGAGGATATCGAAGCAATGAAAGGTGCTAGTATCAAACAACTACATCATTCTTATAGCATTAATGTCCTTCACAATGCCTTAATGGGCGAGTTGGATGAAGCAAAATACCTAGCAGTCAAAGCTTACGAAGAAAAGTGGAAGGCTTAGCTAGTTGCCATAAAGACGAACACTGAGAATACAATTGCTTCTTTTGAAAGCTAAATTAAAACCGCCAAAGATGAAGTGAAGACTGCCACTAATGCTAGAGATTCTATTATGGAAGAGAAAAAGATACTCGACGAGAAAAATATAAAGTTGGTGGAAGAAATCAAAACTACAAAAGCTGAAATGGAAGCGCTCAAAATGGAATTCGCCTTAAATGTGGAACAAAGTTTCGAGAAAGCTAATGATCAAGCGTTACTGCTATATTCTCAAATTGACTTAAGCGAATTTCCTCTTTCGAAATAATTAAGGATGGTAAGCTTGTGCCAGATATCGAAGGAACTATTTAAGACAGAAAATGTGTAGGAAAAATTGTCATTCTATACAACCTTTTATGTGATTGAACGTTTATGTAACTGAATATCTAGGATTGAACATCAACGAAGGATTCTATCAAGTAGTTTAATTTTCATTTTTGCAGTAATCAACTTGTAGCTATTACATCTTAAAGTATTTTCCCTTTATAATACAAGTATTTTCCTCTTCATGAAATGAAATGAATATTTGCCTCTTCCTTTTTTATTCCTAATGAACCTTTACGACAATTTTTAGTAGGGGTGGGCAAAAAAACCAAAAACTGAACTGAACTGAACTGCTGAACTGAACCAAAAAAAAAACCGAACTATTACTAACAATTCTGAAACTGAACTGAAACAGTTCAGTTCAGTTCATAACAGTTCAGTTCGACTCGAAACAGTTCAGTTCAGTTCGGTAACTAAAATTCAATTTCATTTGTTTTTTTCATATTTTTTTCAAAGGCATCAATAATAACAGTTCAGTTCAGTTCGGAACAGTTCAGTTTGGTTTGAAATAGTTCAGTTCGAAATGCAAACAGTTCAGTTCAGTTCGGTTCATTTTTCATCCCGAACTAAACCATGCCCACCCCTAATTTTTAGTGATACTACAACTCCCTTAGATAAATTTCGGCGAGTTGACCTTATACTGAAGGTTTTATGTCCAAAATCAATGAAGTTTAGGAGAAATGGACTAAGACAACAAGTCCTTTTTATAAGTTTCGGCGAATTGACCTTACATTGAAGGTTTTATGTTCAAACCAAATGAATTTTAGGCAAAGTGGACTAAGACTACAACTCCCTTATATAAGTTTCGACGAGTTGACCTTACACTAAAGGTTTTATGTCCAAACCTTATTAAGTTTATGCGAAGTGGACTGAGACTACAATTCCCTTTTATAAGTTTCGATGATTTGACCTTACATTGAAGGTTTTATGTCCAAACCCAATGAATTTTAGGCGAAGTGGACTAAGACTATAACTCCCTTATAGAAGTTTCGGCGAGTTGACCTTACACCCAAGGTTTTATGTCCCAACCCAATGAAGTTTAGGAGAAGTGGACTGACACTAGAACTCATAGTTTAAAATTTCATAAACAAAAGGAAATTAGTAACTATGGTGCCTCGTGAAAAAATCTTTCCCTTGCAAGGGAAATGAGTGCAACCCTGGTACTTTTATTAAACTTCAAAGTAGATTGTCAAGATACAACAAACCAAATAGTCTTGTGTCGGCAAACATGAGATAAAAAAAATGCAGAAACAAAGATATGAAAACAAAATATAAAGAGGGAACATGATCAATCAACTATAATAGTACCTAAGATTAACCGAATTCCAACTACGAGGGAATGGCGTCCAATTGATCTCTTCCAGCTTCTACACTCCATTAGCAAACTTATTACGCACCCTATATGGTCCTTCCTAGTTTGGGGCGACTTTTTCCATTTTGGGAGGGTCGGTGACTTGCTTAAGCACCAAATCTCCCTCTTTCATTTCTCTAGGTACAACTCTAAACTTATATCTTTTGGTTGCTCTCTGTTTTGCTGCATATTCCTGTAGGCTTGCCCCTTTTTAAACTTCATCCAACATATATCCATATTACATCTCAAGTTCATATTATTTACTTTAAATACACGAAATAAATTAGTTACCATCATTAAACAAAATTTGAGAATTAATAACAATGTTTTTAACCATTAGTTACTAATATATTACCTTCTTCTTGAAAAATTTCTCTCCTCCAGGTGGGAGTATCAATTTCCACAGGGATCATGGCATCAGATCCATATACCATTTTAAACATATACCATTTTAAAGGGTGTCTCCTTAGTTGATGAAAGAGGTGTAGTATGGTATGACCATAGTACCTAAATTCTCAATAGTATCGTGGTACATTTAAATTAAAGAAGTTAAGAACAATAAACTAGGTATAGACAAGTGTATTAAATCGTTTACTAAGTAATAAAGTGATAAGTAGAGTATCGTATCCACAGGGATTGTCGTTTCGTCCAAACAATCCGTGTTACTTATTTTTAGTTTGACGGTATAATAAAATATAGATGTTGCAAATTTTATCTGTTTGAAACAGAGCAGTTTATCTGTTTTAGGTTGCAGAAAAGTAAGTAGCGGTTAGGATTCTTCGAATCCCCCTATTTATATTGTTGGATATTAAATAACAGTAATGTCGCGTATTTGCCTTAAAAAGATTAAACAAGTGATGAGGTTGTTGGGCCGTGACTAACCAAGAAGGTTGGAAGCTGCACCTGCTGATCACACGGTGCTCCTTATGTGTGAGGTCTATATATCTCGGTTATCTAGGTCTATCCCTCTTAAGTCTGGTTGCATCTAATGATCGCACGGTGATCCTTACGTGTGGAGTCTTACCATCTCTAAGGTAATTGAAAGCATAAACTTAAATTGACAATCTAGTTTTTCCCAAGGCAATGAAGGCCAATGTTTCATTAGTCTAGCCCATCTATGAATCTTAGGACACTCATAGCACACTCTCTCTCTCACTTACTTTGTAGTTCTACAAACGGGCAGCCCTAATCTACGTCTACCTTACCAAGGGTTTAAGAGAATGGTTCTATTTAGGTTTATTCCCTGGAGTCGCTTGTTTCCTTAATTACTAACCAGTTACATCCTAGGTTTAGCTGAGTTACTACTCAATCTTAGTAATGTCACCTCCTAAGTACTTACTACTAGGGTCAACTCGTTTTCGGTATCTTTCCCTAGTTACTAATTAACTACTTCCTCGATAGATAGTTATTAGTATTATGCTATAAATATTAAGATATAAGAAGCAAGATAGTAATAACAATATTAAGTCATGTCACAACCTAAATACCTAATCTAGGGTTATGATCCTTTGAAATAAATAATTCCTAAATAAAACTAAGTAATCCCCTCGAAAAAATAAAACTAAGTAATGAATAAAAGACAAATAATATATATCGACAATAAATTTAATAAATATCCAACAAAAATAAATAGAGGTTCATCTTAGAACTCTAACCTAAAAAGATTTGGTTACACATGGTAACTAAAACAAACTACTAATGATAAAAACATACCATAAAAACATGGTTACACAAAATGCCTCGGAACTTGGAATCATAATACCTGTCATTGTAAAGTCTCCTGAGGCCTCTCGAATCTTCATTATTGGTCTTCCCAAAGTGTTGACAATTTTTTAGATGTTCTTAATTTGCCGATTTGCATGATTTCTTCATGAATTACTTCAAAAACACCATAAAATTGCTATGTTTTGGGAAAACTATAATTTCAGACTCAAATATAAAAAACATTACAAAAGTCCCGAAATCATAGGCAATCGTTCTAATACTCCTCCTTTTTACTGCTAAAACCTAATGAAAATGACTAAAAACATGCTAAGAATAACGTAAGATGACATGTCATCACATTTGCACTTGCAAAATGTGTCCCATTATCTGACACAATGACTTTTGGTAAGCCAAATCTATATATGATCTTCTTCTAGTAGAAATGTCTAACCCTTTATGCAGTGATGGTCGCCACTGCTTTAGCCTCTGTCCACTTGATAAAATAATCAACAGGAACTAACTTGTCTAGGAGCTTTAGGGAAAGGGTTGTGGATATCAACTCCCCATTGGTAAAAAGGCCAAGGTGGTGTGACTTTATGTAAAACTTCAGTTAGAGCATGATGTAAGTTAGAAAACATTTGACATCGTTCACATTTCCTTACAAATTCCATATTGTCTCAAGAGTTTGTTTGCCAATGCTCTTCCACCAATTTGGCTTTTACAAATGCCTTCATGCACCTCCATCAAAACTAGACAAGTTTCCCTTTTATTCAAACACCTTAACATAGGTACCGATTTTCCCATTTTGTAGAGTTTATCAGAAACCACAGTGAATTTGGTTGAAATTATCCTTATCTTCCTCGCCTCACTTTCATTTTCAGGTAACTCGCCTTTAAGGTGATAACTTTTTATGGGCGTTATCCATCCTTCTATGTTGTTTTCTATTGCTCTAACCATGATTGCATTTGTCCTTGTTACTTCGAGAGTTTCCTGAATTACTGTTTCTATTATGCCCAAGATTTTTAGTACTTGCTAACTTGGCGAGTATATCAGCCCTACTGTTTTGATCTCTTGGTACATAGGTCACCTCAAAGAAATTAAAGTTATCTGTTAATTGTTGGACTTAAATAAGGTACTTTGCTAATCATGTATCCTTTGTTTGGTATTCTCCACCTATCTGGCTAGTTACCAATTGTGAATCACTCATGTCTCATTAGTTCAAAGCCCACATCTCCTTTGCTAATAACATTCCATCTATTAATGCTTCATATTCAGTCTTGTTGTTACTTTCATTAAATCCAAAGTATAATGACTCCTCTATTAGCATATCGCCTGGTCCTTCCAAAACTATCCCTGCCCCCACTTCCTTTTAAATTAAAGGACCCATCGACTGACAAAATCCATACAAAGGGTACTTCTTCATTCGATGGTGAGCTATATTCCACCACGAAATCATCTAATACTTGGGACTTGATGTTTACTCTTCGGACGAATTGATTATCATGTTAAGATAATGCTATAGACCATGAAACCATTATACTTGCTAGGTCGGGTTTCTTCAAAACTTGGCGTATTGGAAAATCAGTTTTTAAAATAATTTTATGACTTTGTAAATAAGGTCTCAACTTTGTTGCAGTTACAACTACAATTAACACCAACTTTTTTTATCTTTTGATACATGAGTTCTGCTCCCTTGAATATTTTGCTAGCGAAATAGACGGGCTTCTCGTTGCCTTCAATATCTTGAACCAGTACTGAAATTAAAGTATTGTCTGAAGCTGAGATATATAGGACTGACGGTGTTGCTAAGAATGACTTAATTTTCATAAAGCTTCTTCACATTCTGGAGTCCATTCAAATTTATCCTTCTTCCTCAAAGTAGAGAAAAAATGGAATGACTTATCCCCAGCACATGACAAAAAACAAGATAACGCAGTAAGTCGCCCTATCAATTGTTGTACATCTTTGGCATCTGATGGATTTCACATGTTTATGATCGCTTGTCATTTATCTGGATTAGCTTCAATTCCTCTTCTTGTTAACATGAAATCAAGGAATTTTCCAGCTTGGACATCAAATGCGCACTTAGAGGGATTCAAGCGCATATTATACTTTCTATCATATTTCAATATTTCTCTTAAGTCTTCACAATGATTTGTTTCTTCTTTTGTATTGACTGCCATGTCATCAATATAGACTTCTAGGTTTCTACTAATCTGATAAGTGAATATTGTATCCATTAGCCATTGATAGGTCTCCACTGCATTCTTCAAACCAAAAGGCATGATTTCAAAGGAATAATTTGAAGTGTAAGTCATGAACGCAGTTTTGGGAGCATCCATGAAGCTTAGTGTTTTGTAACCCGAAGCACCATAGACTAGCTTGTCAATGTTGGGTAGTGAAGAGGAATATTTTGGACAAGAGTTGTTGAGATCAGTGAAGTGAACACACATTCTCTATTTTCCATTCAACTTTTTGACCAGAACCACATTTCCTAACCATTATGAGTATCTGATTTCATTGATAAATCTTGCCTCTTCAACTTTTAACTTCTACGTCCATGGCCTTTCTTCTTTCCTCGCCCAATTTTATCCTCTTTTAAACAATTGGTTTAGCCCCTAGATTAAGGGCAAGGTGATGACAAACCATATTGACATTGATACCAGGCATGTCTGATGGTCTAAGTTATCCTTCAAGAGACGTATCAAATTTGCCTCTTATGAACCAATTAATGAAGTTCCAATTTTAGTGGTCAAGAATTATTGAGGTGCTATTTTGATTTCCTTTAAATCTTCAAGGGGCACTAGTCTATCTTGGCAATATTCTTCTATTGGATCAAGATCAACAAAATTAATACTAAGATCTCTGGATGGTTGAGGTGAAGAGATATTATATGATTTAATCTTTTTAATTTTAAACTGTGTCTTGGTAGCATTTTCTTACCATGTCTTGATTCCCCTTCAATGCCTCAATCATCCCACCTTCTAATGGGTACTTCATGGTTAAATAAAGAGTTGATAGTATTGCGTATAAAAGATTAAAGGCTTGGCAACCTATGATGATATTGTACGAAGAGGGTGCACTTACGACAAAAAATCTAATTATGAAAATATTGGCATTTACTCCTACCCTGAAAGTTGTATTAAGTGAAATATATCCTTTTACCATTACTTGTTCACCAGAAAACCCAACGAGACCCCTTAAAAGGAAGCAACATGGATGAATCTAATTGTAATTTTTGAAAGCGTCGTAATATAAGATGTCAACAAAACTTCTAGGATCAATTAAGGTTCTTTTAACAGTCCAACTCATCAACTACATGCTTCCTACCATTGGATCATCATCATGTGCGAAAAAACCTTTAAGATCTCACTCAGAAAAGGTTATTTGAGGTTCTTTGGATATCTGAGGTCTTGCAATTTAATTGTCGGTGAGCATGATATGTCTTGCATACCTTCACTTGGAAGAGCTGGACTCTTCTCCTCTTGAAAATTCTCCTGAAATTGTATTAATTGTATGATCTCTTCCAGATGTTGGTTGCTCTTTCGGCGTATTTCCTCCTTTACTGCACCTGTCAGCAGATGTCTTCAAATATTTTTTTTAAATGCCTAGCCTGAATTAATTTCTCAATCTCTTCACTTAATGGATTGCAAGCATTAATGGAGTGACCTCTTGCTATATGATAACGACAACAAAGGTATTCATGGGGACCTAAATCACCACCTACCCTTGCTGGCTCATGGATAATTCATGTTTGACATACTTCTCGCCAGATACAATCCATGATTGTGTTGAGAGGGATGAATCTTCTAGGTGGTCCACTGTGTTGCCTGGGTCCTTTGAATGTGTTTATGGCTCATTGAAGGAAATTGTTTCTTGTCTAGTTGGATGAGTTATCTTTACGAGTTCCTTTCTCTTTGACATCCCTTTTCCAGTTTCTCAGCATTGCTTTCTTCACCCTTGATATAACATTCTGCATTAGACATGATTTCCTCCATAGTTACTACTGGTTTTTGTGCCAATGATTCATTAAAATGACCGACCCGAAGACCGTTCTAAAATGCTCCCACAAACAGATCTTGATTGAGTGATACCACTTTAACAATAACATCAATGAATCGAGCCGGATAGTCCCTCAAACACTCCTGAGGACCATGGAAAACATTAAAGAGACTTGGGGTTGATACTTTTCGGAACTTGCTTGCAGAAAATTGATGGAAATGGTTTAAATGCATTTATGATCCTCTATTTTGATAAAAATTAACTTTTAATCACGCTATTTTAAAAACTAACTTTTTGGTCCCCCTACTACGAAGCACTTGGGATTTTTTAATTCCACTCTATTTTTAATGTTGTATCTAACTCATTTGTGATGTGGTGTTTAGGTGATTGTAGTGTGTTGGATTAAATATTTTTCACATCATCATTTTGATTAAAATTTAATAATTTACTTTTTATAACTTTAATTTTTTAATTAATTTAATTGTTAGTCGCAATTTTAAGAACAAGTTCATTTTCATCATCATCAACAACACAACCATCGCACCATCATCACGAACACAGTTGTATCATCATCAACAACATTCTAACATCAAAACACCATCATCATGTTCCATGGTTAAAACATATATAAAACAAAATACATTTATATCCAAGCCCTTGTGAAATTCCGGCAGGCTAACTTTTAGATGTTTTATACGATGTTTCAACATCAGATACGAACAAAATATCGAGTAAGATGTTTTAACATCGAGCTAGCAGAAAATAGACAAATCAAGGCAAATATAACGGATGTTGAATTTTTAGCGCGTCGGTTAGAAGCTATTATATGTGATGTTTTAACTCCAGATGCACAGAAAGCAGATGTTCCGTTTAATGTTCCAACATCGTGCTAGCAATAAACATAAACAAAATAGCAAAATAAAAGACAAGAAAGTAAAGAACACGGAGAGTTTGTTAACCCAGTTCGCCACAACTCACCTACATTTAGGGGCTACCAAGCCAGGAAGGAAATCCACTAGTGTAGTCCTTATTCTAAAGCTCTCAGCAAACTCCTCGTTTACACTTAAGACCTAGGACCTACCCGTATTGATTTCAAGCTAGGAACTCCTAGATCTGAGATCCCATCTCCCTATACTACAACCAATCACAGCCACTGTGATTATCAGGTTAAAAACAAACAAACGGTGAAGTTACCTTCAAACAAAAAACTACGACCTTGCTTCAAAGCTTTGGTGTAGCACATGAGTTTACAACTCAATAAACAGTCCTTAACATGTATCAAAGTGATACAAGAAAGGCTCACAGTAGACAAACAGTCCTAGACTTGCATCACAAACGATACAAGAGAAGAACACACATAGAAGACGACTTAAAACCCTAAAAATCTATTCTTTTATCAATCGATGGTTTTGATACATTACAACTCAACTAAAGGTCCTACTCAGTGCATCAAGATGATACAAAGAGAGGCTCACAAATAAAGCACAAGTTGAAACCCTAAAGACTCAATCCAATACTATTGAATTGGTAAATAAAACTAGGGTACAAGTCTTCTTTATATAGACATTCAAAGCATGGGCTTTTTCGTCATAGACTAAACAAATATTTGTATCAAATATTCTTTTCAGAAATATATTGAAACAAATATTCTTTAGAAATATATTTTCCAAAATCTCTTTGAAAATATATTTCACAAATAAAAATATCCATCTGAAAAATATATTTCTTCTAGAAAAACACAAGTCACGTGAATAAAATCTTCATGGAATCTCACGTAACAAATCAGAAACAAATATGGTAACTCCTAAATAGTAGGAACATTTTTAGGAACCGTCAAACACACCACCAAGGAATCCTAAAATATTGTCTATATTTTAGAAACAAATCACCCAACTGATTCTGGACAAAAATACGGTTCTTGGTGAACAAGAAACATGACATGGTCTCCTTAATAAGATAAAGATTGCGTAAACCAAGCCACATAAACAGGGCACACTGAACCGTGCCAAAATGTTAAAACATCGTATCTAACATCATACATGAGTATTTGTTTTAACAACAATGAAGTCAATACTCAAATACCCAACACCTTGAATCTAAAAAAACCAGGTCTAAAACCTAAATCTCCAAATTTAAAACCCAAAAAAAATTCTCAAATCCACAAAAAGGAGGAAATGAGAAGTATGAGTTCAACAATGACAATCCAATCGAAGACAACTCTAGTGACTTGGTTATTACGAAAACTAACAACAATAATAGAGAAGGAAGGTTCAATTAGAAATTACATGGACATGGAAAATAAGATGAGAAGAACATGAGAATGAGATTTTTGCTTGTTAAAAAAAAAATAGAGAAAGAAGGTACAATTAGAAATTACATGGACATGGAAAATAAGATGAGAAGAACGTGAGAATGAGATTTTGAGTTCCATGTCTGATTTTTGGGGGAAAACTAGTAAGATTAGGGTTTAAATTTAGGGAAAATAAAAAAATAATTTTCAAATTATTATTGTTATTATTATTTGAAGCAATTATTATTATTATTAATTAAAATTAATCTTAAAAATTTTAATTAAAAAAATGACATGGACTCATTTAAATCAAACTCATTATGACCATCTTAACGCTACATCATAAATGAGTTAGACACGTCATCAAAAATGGAGGGGGAACAAAAAAATTCTAAAAGTTTCTAAATAGAGAGACTAAAAAGTTGGTTTTTGAAATAGGGGGATTAAAAGTTAATTTTTATTAAAATAGGAGGGTCGAAAGTACATTTAAGCCTATTAAAATTTGATTTCAACTTTAAGGGACAAGAAAAGAAAAACTCTTTTATTTGGTTTGATGATTTCATCACGTGATGTTGTTGAATGCTACTATGAGAAAACAATTTTTAATCACGTGATGTTGTTGTATGCTACTATGAGAAAACAATTTTTTCTTGCCATCATTTTCCAATATCTGCGTGAGTTTGTGTAGTAACGGATTTGATCTTTTTATTTTTTTTAACTACCTTGTGGTAGAGTTTAAGATTTCTTTTACAAATGAGTTAGACCAATGCATGATTGTGCTACATCTAAAAGAAAGTTTTCGGTCTAAAATTTGAGATCTTTGAAACTGTCATAAGAAAAGAAAATAAAAAATATTGAGCTTTGATCTTTCCATCACTAACAAAGTATATTGGACTGTCACAAGAAATGCTAAATTTATTTTTGCGGACTCATGTGTTGTAGTCATGAACTTTGAAAAGTAAACTTTTTTGGTGTGAAAATTTGAAAGGTGTAGACATAGTCACAGAGAAACGCCAATGATTACCAAAATATTTTGGTGTAATTAATGGTATTATTAAAAATATTTTGGTCAATTTTTTGTTTGGAAAATAACTTATATTTCCTACGTCTTAAAATAAGTGTCTCTTTAACATTTTTTCTTTGTATCAAAATATTTGTCGCTTTAGAATTCTAATGCATCATTTATTATTTTTTTCTCCTGCTAGTACTTCTGAGTCCGATGATCTTTTCCGCTTCTGAAGAGGTCTCCTTATCTTCTGGTCCAATGTGTTGACTTCTGGGTGACATTTCTTCCCAAAGTCTTTGAGCTTCTCTTGTGCTTCTGATGTTTTTATACTTGCTCAATACTTGATGGATATATTATATGATCCCGCACACTTGACCAAATATTAGTATGTCCAATTTTTTTTTCAATACTTTGTTATCATCAATACATTAGAGGAATTGTACAAGACCCTTCTTGTTCCAACATGGTGTCCAACTCCTCTTTGATTCTTTGAGCTCTCTTCTTCTTTCTCTCTAGATCCATTTTTCTCTACCCTTGCCTCGTTTCTCTATTGTACAAATGAGTTCTAACTCTAATTCACAAAACACTACTATCTATTTATATTTACTTGTTTTAGGCTTGATTCTCACAACACTTAATGGGTTTAGTCTCTATTCATTCTCCACAAATAAAATAGTACACTATTACTTCACTTAATCCTCCCATTTACTCATACACCTCTATTTCCTCAATTCCTCATAATCTATTATTTCTCCTAAATTCACAAAAATACCCTTCATTTCTAAATTGTCTAAAATACCATTTACTCCTCTATTCTAATAAAAACTACCTAACCCCTCAATTCAATCACATCAAATAAACAAATAAATTCTAAAAAATAATAATAATAAAACTAAAAATCGAGATGTTACAACTCTCCCCCACTTAAAGAATTTTCGTCCTCGAAAATTACCTGAAGGAAACAACTCCGTATACGATTTCTTCATTCGATCCTCTAACTCCCAAGTTATGCTTTATCCGGTAGGTCCACCCCAAATCACCTTCACTAAGACAATCTCTTTTCCTCTTAACCGTTTAACTTCTTGCTCTTCAATCCTTAACGGCACAGTCTCGACAGTCAAGTTATCCCTTACTTGCAAATTATCCACTGGAAACACATGTGGCGGGTCGTAGACATACTTCCTGTTTTGGACCGGCCAAAGCCTTTAGGCCCAATTACTCTGACTCAATACAAACCAAGCCCAAATTCCGCATTTGGCAACATTACTCGCAACACACCCCTCCCCGCGAAGGAGGTGCTTGGAGAAAAGGAGACACGTTCAAACAAACAGTAACAGTCACCATCATGGCTCCCGCGAATCTCTCCTCGACAGTTACACTTCTTACGAATTTGTAATCGCCGAGCAATCGAGTGCCTTACAATGGCTCTACAAACACCCACCTCTATATAAAGGAGACTTTTGACAGTCCCCAAGGTTAAAATCTACCCTCTCTCTCTGAACCCCATTCTGATCTCATACTGACTTGATCGTCGGAGTGTCTGCAGGTACACACCCCCCTCCGTTCCAGTTATCAACTGACGCATTCCACCACCATACAACCACCGTACAAAACTGAATCGGTAGTCACCTTCTAATCAGGTACGATCACTTCCAAAGTGTGATACATGAAACACACTATGAAGATTCGACAATGACGCGCGATAATGCAATCCGATAAGCCACTTCTCCTACCCGCTCCATAATATGATAAGGACCAATAAAACATGGTATTGACTTCTTGGAATTCAAAGCACGACCAACACCAGTCACCAGGTTGACTCTCAAGAACACATGATCTCCAACCTAAAACTCAATATCTTTCCTCCGTTTATCATGATAACTCTTTTGTCTACTCTACGATGCTTTCAGCTTTTTCTGAATCATCTTAACCTTCTCAGTAGTCAAGTAATGAAGAGCTAGATATGGTGCTTATCAGTTACAACTTATATATTATTTTTTTGCAGTTTGGTTTCGCAGTCGTACGAGGGTGCGCTAGATTGTGCTAGTAGTTTGTGGTTGATTGTATTGGATTGAGATTTGTGGCTATACCCTCTAGGGTTGTTTCTTGTTTTACCTATTTAGGTTGTGTTTTTTTTTATTTTTTATATTGGGTTAGGTTTTATATTGTGGAATAAAATTAGGAATTTAGCTGATTTCAAGAAAATAACCTTTAATTTTGCTTATTTGTCAATTAGTTAAATTATGTTAGTTTGATAATTCATATTGTATCTTAATTTTTAAAATATGTAGTTGATTGATTAAAAAAGTCTATAAGTAAAAATGAGAAAGTGAATATATTTTAAAAATTTAGGGTCTTATTAAGTTGTCAATTATATTCATAAATCATTAGTAACATTAAAAGACTTATTTGAGATTTGATAGTTTTTTCTTCATATTTTTTTTTATAATTTAGGAGGAATAAAGAAACTTGCGCGCCTTGCAAACGACAACATGAGGTAGACCTGAGAGACTCATAATTTATTTTTTCTTATATAATTTTTGACCGAATCTCATTCATATATATGTATAGGACAAGGTATAGTGTTTTTTATTGTGAAAATGAATGAAAAGTGAATTGAGTCACACCATCACTATAAATGACAACTTTGTCAAAAAAAAAATCTTTGAAAGGTTATTTCTGTCTTGTTAAAATTAAATATATTTATTATTTATACTATCAATTTATTTTGAAATAAAAAATAATATTAAAAGCATTTAAGAGTAATTTGGTAAGTCACAAACATTTCAGACTAGTTATTAATTTAACAATTTTTCATAATACCCGTGTTTTTTGTTAGATATTACTATAAAAAGAGACGGATGGAGTAATGTTTTGCATTTTAATATAAGACTTGTGTTTTTGTTTTGGAGAGTTCAAAGAGAGAAAAAATGAGAAAAGAGGGCACGATGAAAATAGGGAAAAAGGAGATTATTGAAGAATCAAAGAAACAACTATGGTTAGCAGGGCCAATGATATTTGTGTGTGTGTTTCAAAACAGCTTACAAATCATTTCTCTCATGTTTGTTGGACATTTAGATCATGAGTTGCTTCTTGCTGGTGCTTCTTTAGCTATTTCATTTGTCAATGTCACTGGCTTCAATGTATTGGTATGTCACATGATTTTCTTCCTTGATTTCTAATTGTATATGCATCATAGATGTATGAAAGTCATGATGAAATGTTCATTGTAAATCTATTATTTTTATGCAAAATAATATTTTAGATTGTAAAATTGATATCTTTTTGCACTATAAAACTTACATCATGCTATTAATATTGCTTATTGTTTGTGTAACCAAAAATTAATACATTATTTTATATTTTCTCATACAAGCGTAGAGTACAAAAATTGGATAGCTCGTTTTTTTACGTACAAAAATAATTGTGAAAAGAAATAAAAATAAATGTGTTATAGTAAGAGTTAGAATGCTTATTAGTAAATACAATTAAAATAGTAAAAAGTTTTGGGATATTTGATATATAGTGGTGCAGATTTGAATATGTAATTCTCTATTTCCCGACACTTATTATGTGTGAGTTTCGTCGGTATAATAGTTTTACTAAAAAAAATACTAGCCATTAAAAATATCAAAAGGAAGACAATATTACACATCACAAGAGAGTTTCTTGTGATGGGAACTGTATACATTGCGTGAATGGACGAATTTTTATATTCATGAGATTTAATGGGACTTAAATAGCTTATGAATGTTTTTAATAATATGATTTTTTTTATGTCAAAAAGAAGTTTATGATCTTTTTTTTTTTGCCAAAGTTTATAATGTTCTTATTCAACGTTCAAACATTATATTAATTTTTTTTTTAATATTTTTTTTTTTTAAAAAATATTACTAAATTTATTTTAAAATGTTACTTGTAATATTTACTAGTAATAGTTTGGAAAGATTCTCTTGAAACTAAATTACTTGCAGTTGAATTTTCAGTGGTCGTTCAACTGATTGACTTTGTTTTGGGGAAAACAAGGAACATTTTCAAGCCCCTTGTTGACTATTTACACTTTACATTAATATTTTGTTTGTATAATATTTTAAATAAATGTAGTCAAACTGTTTAAAAAAAACTGTAGTCAAATAAGAGTTGATTCTAAAAATAGTGTTCAATGATGAAAAAAATTAGCCAAATGTTAACTTGTACCCTCAAAGGCACATGTTAAGAAACTCTTTATAGAAATATACTATTAATAATCGTGCATTCAATAAAATATTATATTTTTCAATGCAAAGTTGCACTTTTTAGATTCCTTAACATGTGCCCTTAAGACACAAGGTAGCATGACCCAAAAAATTAATTCACTACAAAATTCGAAAAATAATTAAGAGAAGTCAAGAATATAAATAGAGATAATGTACCCAAAAAAAAAAAAATAGATACACCCTTCGGTCACCTATTTTAAGCAAAAATTTACATTTTACATTTATTCAATTAATGATGTATGTGGTCTTTATTATAAACTATATACATCATTTAATAAATGAATCTAAAATATTGATTTTTGCTTATAATAGTGACCGCATGGTGTATTAGTATGTTAGAAAATGTTAATTTGTGCCCTTAAGACAGAAGTTAATAAATCAAATATAGAAAAGTTTATTGGAATGTGTGTATTACCTTTAATTTTTAACTTTTGAATAAATTAAATGCACAAAATTTTAGAGAATATTTCTTCTTTTGGGTTTATTAACGTGTCTTAAGGGCACAAGTTAACACTACCCTAATATGTTTTTTACTTCTCTTAATTAATTTTTTACAAAGAGCAATGTTGGCACAGAAAAAGAAAAGGGTTTTGCTAACAACTGTCTTAAGGACATTGTTTCAGGGAATCATAAATAGAAACATTTTCTTGAAACATAATTCAAACATGAAAAAGTAATAATCACTAAAAGCAACTCTTGCTTGGACACAAATACAAATAAAAAATATTTAGACACACTCGCATAAATGAAGAAAAATAAATGAGAAAGAATTTAGTCACATCATTCGATTATTTTCTCTTTTAATTTTTTCAACTTATGTGTGTGTCTAATCATTTTTTTATTTGTGTTTGTGTTCAAATAAGAATTTCTCAAATCACACATATCTCTATACAAAAGTTACAATTATTGATTGCTTAAACAATGCCCCAAAGACACTCGTTAGCATTTCATTTTTTTTTTCAAAATATCATACTACTATTTTTTTAAGGGTAAAATATTATATTATTCTTAATTAATTCATTTCTGTTTTATTTAGATGGGTATGTCAAGTGCACTAGACACGTTTTGTGGTCAAGCATATGGAGCACAACAGTATCATATGGTTGGAATATATACACAAAGAGGAATGTTGGCTGCCACCATTGTTAGTATACCCTTATCATTTATTTGGGCATACTTAAAACCCATTTTGATAATTTTACATCAAGACAAAACTATTGCAACACAAGCTCAACTATTTGCTCGTTATTCAATTCCAAGTCTTTCTGCCAATGGTCTTCTTCGATGCATTATTAAATTCCTACAAACACAAAACATAGTTTTTCCTATGGTGCTTGCAAATGGATTCATTTGCTTAATACATGTTATTTTATGTTGGGCTTTGGTTATAAAATTTGGATTTGGTATTAAAGGAGCTGCTATTGCAATTTGCATCTCAAATTGGCTTAATGTGCTACTATTGATACTTTACATCAAGTTCTCCTCTTCATGTAAAAGGACTTGGGTTGGTTTATCAAAGGAATCCTTGCACGACATCCCTCAATTTCTCAAACTTGCTCTTCCTTCGACCGTCATGGTTTGGTATGATATTTTCTACAAAACTAAAATTTACTTTGATAGAACATAGATGAATATTTTTAGTCCTAACAATTTTATTATTTTTGTCATTGTTTTTTTTTTGAATGGACAGAAATAGTATTAGAAAAGGAGAGAAATACAAAAAGTATTTAACCTACGACTCTAGAAAAGTACAAGGGATACTCAACCCATAAAAGGAAAAAAAACTCCCAATTAAAACTAAAGACAATGAAGCGGATTCTAAAATCATTCATAAAACATAAAATCGAAGGATGAGTCCTAAATGTTAGAAACCACAGACCCTTTCGGGTTAACAGAACTAGACCCTTTCGAGTTTACGAGACCACACCCTTTCGGGTTTTTTTTGTTAAACATCACCACGGGTGAACTACGAAAATAATCAAGGGTAAACTAGTGAAAGAGATTTATCATCCAACCAATTGTCATGCCGAAAATATGTGGATTCCCTATTTCCAAAAAAAAATTCACAAACTCCTTGAACCATTCTTGATAACTTGCCAAACCCTACCCTATAGCACACACTTTTTCCCATCAAGGTGACAGGAATTTAAATTTATCTCTCTTTAAAAGGTATAAAGTAGTCGTATTTTCCCTCATATTTTACTTTCAACACATCCTTTACAAATCACCTCCCACTTCACACATGGATTCTTCTTTTTGGAATCCCTCATTCCCTATAGCACACACTTCTTGCCACCTAGGAGATGAGAATTCAAATTTATCTCTCTCAAAAAGGTTTTTATGGTAGTCATATTTTCTCCCATATTTTGACTTCGACAAATCCTTCTACAATGCCTTTTCCTCATTCAACAAGCACCATTTCCACTTTACGAGAAGGGCCAAATTGAACCTTTTCACTTTTTTAACTCCCAAAACCCCCATCCTCTTTAGGCTTACAAATCGCCTCCTACTTTTCCAAAGGGATCTTCTTTTGGGATCCTCCCTAAGGAATTACCTTTGAATTTGCACCACCATTTTTCACACTTTTGTTATCCATTTTGATAATAGAGAGAAAGAAAATTGGAATTGATGTCAACACCGAATTTATAAGGACCACCCTTCCACAAAGATTTTGATCATCGTTGTTTGTTTTAGCTCAGATAAATTTGTACATATTGAAATCAGTCTCGATAATATGTGTGTTGTAATACCCATACTAAACGTATCTAGAAAGTTTAGCATGTGCATTATCTTTAGTACTGGATACATTAAAATTTACAACATAAATTCTACGAATGAATAATTTATACAGTAACATGCGTTCGTACA
>Ga0315915_1001604_pt1 | contig 27669 bp, 19 predicted proteins | sample MpolbnodulesMG_FD_207738 | JGI IMG/M metagenome (GOLD analysis project Ga0315915, IMG submission 207738) | Medicago polymorpha root nodule microbial communities from Los Angeles, California, United States - branched nodules | ecosystem: Host-associated > Plants > Roots > Nodule | place: USA... | reverse complement strand
TATATATATATATATATATATATAGAGAGAGAGAGAGAGAGAGAGAGAGTTATGATACATAGACCACCTTATGTGGCAATACACCCCTTGACATCCACGCAAAAATCTGACACGTGGACCCCACACAAACACATTTTCTCTTTCATCTCCTCTTTTCTCTTCCTAGTATATAAAGTGTACAGGGGTGTATGAGAATAAATGGTGTCTATGTAACATTTTCTATATATATATATATATATATATATATGGCCCGGATTGTTTTGGATTCTTCTATGTAAAAAGTGTTTGTTTAAGACTTTTTAAAAAATTATTTATCAAAAATATTTATTTCGATTCTAAAATGAAAACTATTAGGATTAGCTTTTCTTAAAAATTTTAAACATAAAAAGGTAAAACATGAACTAGTTAATTTTATTTTTTTTAAAAAGAATGAAATTTTTGGATAGTAAACAAACCCAAATTATTTTAGATTTTTTTCAAAATCCTAAATTTTTCTAACACGAAATCTATTTTCTTCAGTGTAGAAACCAATTTTCCCTTGCTTCATATAATTGACTGCAATTGACTGAAAGCACATTAAAATGTACTTACATAACAAAAAAAGTGTCATGTATTTACAAAGCTTACTTAATTGCAGGCGCTAGTAGATGTACACTTTTAAAAGGATACAATCTAAACAATCTGAGCCAAGTAATAGAACCAATGTAGAGACATTTCATGATTTGTTAAAAAATTAAATTCACTGCACATAACATGTTGGTTGATAGACAAGAAGTATGTGTTGGTTCAATTATGTGCATGACATTGATCTATAATTTCTTCCTAAAAAAAAACGGTCTATAGTTTCTTTATACAAGATTGTTTGTTTATGTTCTTGTGTAACTTCTACTACTTGGCAATTTCCATGTTTCAAATGGAATTAGCATCAACTTAAGAAGTAGCGATGCAAGTTTGTTGACTTTGTTATGTAATGTACTTTTTTATTTTTTAATTTCACCATTCAATTTTTGATGTCATGGTGCATAAAGATAAGTATTTTGTGAATGTCATGATCAATTACTCTAATACTATCGATTTTTTATTTGGAAGAGTTTATATGAGAATTAATTGAGGTGCACATAATGTTTGAGAATAGACTTTTAGATGTATTCCTCCATATGTATACCGTTAAATATACAAGTATACAGACAATTACATACTTTTTTTCGTCTAAAAGCTAAATAGAAATTTAAACTAAATAAAAAAATGTTAGGGACACACCCTCTAACACACTCCTTTTAACACAATCAATTATTTGAAGCCACATCATTCCTTATTTTTATTCATGTACTTAGCCACCGGTTGCATTTTCTAACTTACACTTAAAAGAAAAAAACACAGTCTCTTTCTTCTGCAAGTACTCACCGCCGTTACAATCCAAAACAATTAACAAAATCATTGCACAGTTTCCTCCAGCACTTTTCTTCTTAGGAAAAGAATTAAAGAAAACATAAGGGTTGATAAAAAGAAAATTAACAAAAGGATGTCAAAATTGAAGCTACTGCCATAGATTTGTTTCATAATTCCCAATTCAAAACTACATTTGGAATACGGAACCCAACTCAGAAACCTTGAATCACACTCACAGAAAATGGAACCGAGAACATCAAATCAGATCGCGACTGAGACAATGGCGGCTGACCGCGCGATGGGATGGGTTAGATTGGAAATAGCAGCAAAGACGACAGATCTGCTGTGAAAAAGGATGATAAAGCTTGGGACAAAAAAGATGATTGAGTCTACACACACAAGAGCTTGTGAAGAGAAGGCAAAGAGATATACAAGTCATAGATATGCAAAGCCAGTGTCCTAGACAAAAAATAATAAAAATTTAAGAAGGAAATTTGTTTTTGGATTGTGTTATTTTTTGTGTTGCAGAATACGAGAAGAGGAAAAAAAGGAAATCTTTTGTTCGTTAGAAATTTAGGTCTTATAAAACAAATTTCATAAAATATGTTCAACAATTATAAATCAATAGCGGAAGCAAACAAAACATTGAACATGATTATGATCGGATCCACGACATGTTTGATTTATCAAGATATTAAGGATTAGGCTTTAGGAATACCTGGATGAAGATATGGTGGAAGCCCTCTCGACAAACAACGATAAAGAGAGGAGGTGATCTGAAACAAACATCAACATAAACACGGTTAGCGACAGCTGGTTTTGTTCTTCCTCAACCGCTACCTTTATGACTCAAGTTCTCTTCAGATGGGGAGAAGATAGAGTTTTGCCATGTACGGTATATTGGGGACCATAGCCTCTTTTATATTGGAAGACCATTAGGGTTTCCCATTATTCCGTTAATGGGTCATCCGGATATCCACTCATTGAGTCCATATTAACTAATTAAATATTTAATTAATTATCCAATTAGAAACCTAATAGCCTTATTACTTAATTTGATCACTAATCAATTAAGGCTCACAATTGATAAATAGCTAATATAATTATTATTACGATATTTGTCCATATAATAATATTGGAATATAATAAAACAATAAAATATTCCTACATTGTCTACTAACTTGTTTGGCCGGTTAGCAGATTAAAAAATAAAAAAAAGGGATGACGTGACTTCTAATAATTGGGTGTGTTAAAAGAAATTTGTTAGAGGATGTGTCCCTAACATTTCTAAAAAAAAATACAATACCTCAATGATAGATACGTTATATAAAGAAAAAACGTTAAGAGTTGAAAGATTTGCTTTTACGGTTAAAAAAAGATTTACTTAGAAAAACCATAACATATTAATCTACTAGTATAATTTTTTATAGGCAAATGTAACATTGAGCTACCAAACCTATATCTAACGGTTCTTTAAAAAAAAAAACCTATATCTAATGGAACAGTTTTTTTGTCTTTCAATAAAAAATTTAAATAAGTTTTTTTTTACTAACTAGATATCATCTATACACAACCATAAAAATTAATTTCTCAAATTTTATGAGACTCAAATAATTGATAAACTCTTTTTAAAGTTTTAACATTGTTGCATGTTTCTTTCAAAAATATTTTTTCTTGAGGGAACGTTTCTTTCAGAAACATTGTTGCCTTTAAGTTCCCATTTGAACCTACAATTAAATAAATTTAGGCATACATGGCAATTCTATTTTCGTTACAATAATATTGTACAAAGTTTCATCGTTGTTTAACTATGATTAATGTATATCGTAAAATCGTTGAACATATAAGATGTTTATCTTTTTTAACCAAAATTTTTATATATGCATGAACCATAAATCAAATTCATAACTATATGTTTAAAACGTCAAGTCTTTTATCACTTTAACCAATCCTTGGTTATGAGACCAATTTTACTTGTAATAATTATTAACTAAAAAAACTGAAATCAATTTGAAAATGCATCTGCGTGGATGAGAATGGCAACGTGGAAGATTTTTTATCTTCATTGAAATTTGAAATCACAATCGTTTCACCGCGCGCGCGCGAACGAGGAGCTATCTATAGCTTCTACCTCATTTCTAAAATATCACAACAACTCAGAAAACCTCTCTTCACAGAATTTCAAACAATTCGTAATGTCTTCTACCAAAGCCGGAGTCAGAAAACGAGAATCCGATCTCGAACGCATCAAACCTGATAAGAAGAAACAGAATTTCGATCTCGATTTGGATTTCGATCTCTCCGAGTTCGTCTTAGATGCTTTCGTTGATTCTCTTCTGTTTTCATTTGAATCGTATTCAATTTTTCTGATCTAATGTTTTTTTGCAGTGACCTCAAAGGAATCGTGTCGGCTCTGCATCTGATTAGAGATAAGGCGCAGAAGGACGGTCAGAAGAAGAACGAAGAAACTATTTCCAGGTACCGCGTTTGCGTTTTGATTTCACCATAGTTTGAATTTTGAAGATTGTACTTGAAATGAACCGTATGTGTGAGAGAAGCTTCAACTGATCTAGATTTTTAACCGTTTCACCTTGCTTGTTTCTATTTTGATTTTTGAAATTCTTTCAGATCTGAACATTTTTTTTATCATTATTTTTTATTATTTAAGCTTTTTATGAAATTACGTTTCTGGATTGAGATTATAAAGTTGAATTCATACGAGATATTTGCAAAATTGATTTGTAATCGGTGATTTTTGATTATGACAGTGTTGCCTCTGAAATCAAATCTACTATCGAGGGATTGAGGACTAAATTTGAGAAGGAAAGGTAGATTTGAAATCAGTTTAGATTTTATACACTAATTAATGAATTAGTTAATTAATTAGTTTCTGTTTCACTGTACTGAAAGAGTGTATTGTTGTTTCAATGTTAGGCAAACTTTTGCTAAGGCGCTTTCAAAGAGTTCCAAAGAGGTTTGTAAAGTAAAAATTGGTTTATGAATGGTGTTGAATGTTAATTATTGAGTAATTAGTAGGAATGGAAATAAGTTGTAGGAAACTTGTTTAGTTATTGTTTTTTGATTATACAGTTTGAAAGCTCTTTGAAGAATGAAACTACTAAGTTTCAAGCACTTCATGAGAATTTTTACAAAGAGAAAGCCACTTCTCTTCAGGCCTTGCAAGGTAAATCTCTGTAACATTATCATTGGAGGACTAATTTGCATAATGTATTGTGTGAGTTGAGCTTCTAAAAGACCAAAATTACTAGTAGTATGATATTTTGATAGCTACTGAAATGAGTAGATGTAGTAATTACTATGAAATTAGGTGCTAAATTGGAAATATCTAATGTTAATTCATCTGTGTTTGTTTGATATAATCTAATTCTTTGCTGATTAAATGTTAGTTGATTTTGTCCATTGTTAGATGTTATCTCCAAATTTGAAGAGGAAAAGGAAAAGCTATTCCTGAAATATGAACAATTGAGTAAGCTATACATTTTTATTTGTCTTTGTAATAATGTATAGAAAACAACAGATCCAGTTCTGTGATTTTAATTTCTTTACAACTTTATGAGTATTTCAGGGAAGAAGGAAAAAACTATGATATCTGAACAAGAGAAAGCTTGCAATGACAAAATTACACAACTTGAAGGGTCATTGAAAAAGAAGAAGAAGGTATATTAGTAACTTAAGCAGCATGGTCTAGATTTTTAGCAGCAGTCTCTTATTTTAAGCAGTATTCTGCTTTTCTCATCAATTATTGTTTTGTCACAGGATGATAAAACTTTCAGCATTTTAAGAAAAACTCTAGGCTCATTCTTGGAGAGTACTTCGGATGAGGATTTCCCACCTGATGATTGAAGATGCATAGAGGAGATCTTTTGAATCAGCTACAAGTGTTGATTCTAGTCATTTCACTGGAAAATGTTATCATTGTCCATAGATACATTTAAGATTGATGACTCTCTTTGGATAGTTCCGCTTATATTTTAATCCTTTATTATAATCAGCTTTGGAAAATATACAATACAAATTATGTGTGATATGTGGTTATTATATATTAACATATCATTTATCTGGTTAAGGCTTTAGTATTTATCCATTTTTTTTCTGGCTTCATGATTGCTGATTTTGATTGAATTTCTCCATGTGTCTAAACCACATAGCTTTCATACACAGTGTCAAGACCATAATCTCTCTGAGCAATACAATTTAATCTCTTCAAACCTATCAGTAGTCAATAATGTCAATATGCTATAGAACTACAACCTTCTCTGCCGACAACATAAACGATAATGGCCTCATTGCCACCCAGACAGCACTGGGATTTTTTACAGAAAGTCGTGACACTTACAGATGTCAACAGAAGCATAAATACATGTATAGGCTGAGAATCGCGGGTTATTCAAATATCCAAAATATAGAGCGTACCCCTTTAACATGACAAATCACAAAAGTCATTTCATACGAACAATATGATGGGACCAAATACAGTTATTTTCCATTAGAATTTCTCAAGAATTTAGAGTACAGGTGAATGGTTGGAAAAGATAATTAATCATGGACATAACTTAAAAACATACCCAATTGAATTTCATCATAATCACTTACTTTTTCCCTTTATATGCAATATTCAGGTCTTCTGAGTCTAAATTATTATTATATACTATATGACAATATTCAAGGGACAATGAAAAGAAAAGGGATCACGGGAGGAACAGAAGGCTGTCAAAAACTCATTAAATTACTTCCAAAACTTGACATTGACAAGTTATTCCGTACATATAGCAAATTTAAGATTTATACAACTCTTTGAACAAGAATCCCCATTCATAATTTGTTATACAAGGATGACCCAGTTAATAGGACAATGGACAGGCCGCTAACAACCAGCTTTGGGAGGAGTTGGTTTACTTTGTTGTACAGACCATGGAGGCCGCTTGTTGTCTGCCTGCACAAAAATCATGAGGATATCAGTGTTTAAATAGAAACATCAGTTGTTTAAGGCAATGCTATAAAATCAATAACAATTATAGGTTGACTTCGGATTGAATGAATTAATGCGGGTAGGACTTAATGTCTTAAATTCTTCACAGAAGTAAAACATCATCAATCCCCCTTCACTTAATTTAAAGGTTTGAAATGAGTTGTTTTATCCCGAGTGCACGAAGTCCACTGTACAAAGAGAAAATAAGACTTAAATAGTTGAATGTAATGTAATAATATATATGTACAGGTCAGATCCGCTACATCAAGTGTCAAACTCAATGGTCGGTAAACCTTAGAACAATATGTACATAAATCAAGTCGCAATTGGTTACATGGTTTATTTTGATGTCAAAATTAGATTAGACATTAAAACACATATAAAGAGAACTAGTGAATGTCAACAGTTAACATACCCCGATTTCTGTCACAAACCGGCATGATGAACACCTAACTTGTGGAGCACCGTATGGGTACATTAGCAATACTGCACAACTCCCACACTTAACTTGTCCAACCTGATCAGCTGTGACGAAGGAATGAGTTAAGATATAAGTAGCTTGCCATGCAAAAGGATAATGCCATGTCATATTTTGTACAATTATAGTAAACTTTAAAATAATAGAATATAGTTAGACAAGTGAAAAAACTTCAAATAGTACATAGCGTATATGCATTCCTGGAGAGGTTTACCATACAAAAATGTCTAATTGAAAATTTGGAGCATGATAATAGCATCATCAAATTCACATGTGATTGGTCATTGGTGCTTTAGACTGTATCTCTTTTTTAATGACCAGGAAGTTCCTTTTTTGATAAAAATGTTACTATTAAAATTAAAATTTACTAAATACACAAGATTGTTTGCACCACCAGCAAGTACACAATTACCAATAACAGGACTGTTCGTCCAATCATGGAATTGTTTATGAAAGTAATTAATCAACCAGATGTATAAAAATCTGAACTTAAAATGCAAGTTTCATGGCAAATACGATTTCACGGGAAAAATAAGCAAAGAGAAAGAGAAGTGATCTTCTAATACAATGTTGATTGTGTTATGAAAGCATTTACTCAATCAGATGCATAAAATAAAACTGAAAGAAAATTTTATTAACATAACAGGAAATTTGATTACAATCAGGTGTTAAACAAAAGGTAGTCTAATCCTTATAGATCAACAGCTTATGAGTTGCAGTGCGGGTGTTAGTGTCAATCCTTCTAATTACACGAGCGTGGTACTTATAGTCCATGATCTTATACATGTTAGCTACATAACTATCCTCTTTTGTCATTGGCAGGTCTACCATCTTGATCTTCGTCTTGGCATGAGCCATGAGTTCTTGGTCAATCATTTCGCCAGTGGCGCGAAATGGGAGAACGGCTTGTCCTGAGCCTTCGGCTGTATCCATTGCAGCAGGTCTTCAGTTGAGGAGCTTTGTAGACTCAGCTTTAAGCTGGATATTGTATTCTTCTTCATTCTTCTGTCTTGCAGCTTCAATTTCAGTTTGGGTTAGCATCTCCTCCCATGTAATCTTCAACTTCTGATGACCAACAACTCGTTGATCATAGTTGGAGTAGAACTGAGCGGGAATTTTTCGTTCATATTGGAAAATTGTGCCGGCGTTGGGCACGACATTGTTTGGATATTGCTGTGGGATATCATCATCCCTTGAGGCTAGGTGTGGAGTACAGGCTACTACTAAAATTAGAGCCAGATTGGTGTTATCCTTGTTATAGTTCTCATCTTCAGGGAACCAAGCAAATATTTGGTCATTATGCCGGTCAAGTAGCCAAAATGGCCGTCCTAGAACGCCATTGGAATAGGTGTTCATCAGCCATTTGCTGTTTGGGTCAGTCATGACGTTCATCAGTGTGCTGAAGAGTTTGGCATCGAGGATAAATCCATCGATGTTGAAATAGTTGTTACCGTCCGGGTGGTTCCAAAATGGAGTGGCGCAAATGATTGGAATGAGAATGGAGCTGTCAAGCGTTCCAGTGACCCGGGTCGGCTTAAGAGCATTGAGCAATAGGGTGAGGTAATTATCATAAATTGTCGATTGAATACCTATCTCAACTGCAAATTGTCCAAATTACAAACAAGGGGAAGCTTACTGCAAGCCTCTCTGTTTGAGGTCTAAACATCTAAGAACCAATGTGAGATATAAAGTTGAGAGAGGTATTTAGCCTCCTCAGCAGTGGTGGAGTTCCAATGGAACTTAACCACTTTTTCAAAATGTCCCACTTTTCTGTAAAGTGGAGGGAGTAAAGGTCCCGTAGAGCATTGAAAATTTCATTGCAATTCAGTTCAATAAATCGGGGATTATTGGGTCCACGAATGGTGAATGATCCAATATAGTTACTCTGGTGCAGTTGGTCAGCGAGGATTTGGGCGGTGGTCCTCGAAGAGGACGGAGGTCTGCTAGCTGGAGCTTTGATAACTGGGGTGTTACCTTCAGGGGTCCTACATTCATCCAGTCCTGACATGGTATCAGAGTTATACTCTAAAACGTGTACGATATAGTCTTCTTAATCGAACTTCTAATAGCTAATTTTCGAGAAACCAGCTAGAGATTCTCAAATAAAACTGAACTCAAAATGACAAAGTTTCATAGCATAGGTACATGTTCATGAGAAAGAAAAAAAAGAGAACTGACCTTCTAATACAATGTTGACCGTCTGACAGCATGAACATTTGACATGTTTGGCACCTGGTGGATACGAAAGCAGGCGGCGACAAGAACCACAAACCATTTGAGCAAAACCTGTTCACACAACAATGGTAGTCAGACTAAACAAGAATAGAAGACTCAATCAATCAGTGACATATCAAAAGCAATAAAGCCACAAAAAACCAACTCATTTGAGCCATAAAAGGTTAAAACTAAAGGAAGCTTCAGGAAATGCAAAATTGTATCCAAACCCCTTTTTTCCACAGCTTTTGTTCCCCTTTCAGAAATAATTGAACCCAAATATTAAAGCTAATAGCTTGAGAAAAAAAGAGAAGTGATAGGAATAGTGAATGAATGAATAGCAACTGACCGGATGGGACTGGCGGCGGCGGCGGTGGCCGTGGGCGCTGCGGTGTGGGGATAGGTTGCCAACCGGGTGGCGGGCCGTCGTCGTCTTCTTTGTTTACTTGTTGTTGGCTTTGCATCATAGATGCTTATTTTCACTCCCGTTACTCCACACACTACACTTTTTTTCTTCTTTCAAAAACCCGCAAGGTACGATGGGACACACGTAACGTCGAATAACTCAGTTGATAAGGACATGCGTGCTTTAAAAAGGACATGTAATATGTGGAGGTTGGATCAAATCTCAAATCCAAATTTATTGATGAATGTTTAGGCTCTGTTTGGATTGAGCTTATAAAAAATAACTTACGTAAATAAATAAGTTTTTATTTTAATTTATAATTGTATCTTCATAAACAATTTTTTCATAAACAATCTTAAAAACTTATAAATAATACACAAAAACTTATTTATTCACATAAACTAAAAATGTGGCAAACACTATAATTAAGGTGGCGTGCGAATAAACCATCCCTAAAAAAAAATAATCAAGACGACTTAAAGATCTACAAGTACAATTTAACCTACCACACATCCTAGAAGGCTAAGATTTTTTGTTAAATTAAAGAGGCTAATGTTTTTTTTAGAAGTTTATTCAGTAAAAAAGTAAAACTATACGCAATAAGAAAAAATAATAATTTACCTTCCCTCAATTTTATTTTTTACCTACCAAGTCGATCGATTTAATCAAATATAAATAATATGTTTTATTACTATATTTTTTTTGAAAGGATGTTTTATTAATATTATTCTATTAAGTTTTGTATTTTGATTAAATTGTAAATTTGTTAATCTTTTCAATTTAAGTTTATTAGTCAATATTAATATTTGCATGTCAAAATGCACTATTATTAATTAGAAGTGAAATATGATATCATATAAAGGATGGATTCTAAGGTGAGGGTTCAATTAAGTCCCTCACCGGTGAACCATGAATTAAATAACGTTAGATTTAATTAACGGTTAGATTTTGTTGAAAAATAAAAATGAGAACAACTTTACTGCTGCACATAATCAGGTCCCTTTCCTTTTCTCTTCCCCATATTGTTCCTTTCTAACCAAAAATTCTGCACAAGATGGTTGCTGCTAAAAATTCTTCACAGCATAATGCTTTAAGCCTTAATTGAAGGTGTGCAATGGAAATATGGACTTACACCACTTTTTATTTTTTAATAAGCATTTATCTTCTTGAAACAGTGTGGTTCCATACCTTTCTCCTCACCATGTTTGGCTAAGCAAATTTGAGTTACGATTTGTTGTAAGTAACCACCCGTCTCAACAAAATTGATTCACGACCCATCATGGTTTCATTCAAATTCAGTGCATAAATGATTTGATAATTTAAAAAATAAACTTTTCATCTTCATAATTTCAATGAGAATAATGAAGCATGAAAAATTATTTTGAATCGGAAATGAATCAAAACCTCTCTCAACAAAAATTTCAGACATTCCCTCATTCTCTTCATTATAATCTTAAAGTTGGAAGGATGCACAACCAATAAACTCCCAAATAATTATATGAAGAAGGGAGACGGGCTTATGCAAATTCGGTCACTGAGTGGATGTGAAAAGGTGAGAGGAAGATGGGAGAGACAGACAAAAAGATATAGTGCAGATAGTCTATAATAGAATTTATGCGTTTGATTGATCTAATGACTCTCAATTATTGTTAACAGTGGTTCACCGGTGAGAGACTTAATTGAGCCATCACCTTAGAATTCACCCATATAAAGTCAAAAAGAAATGCTAACAAGTGTCTTTGAGACATTTGTTAAGAAACTTAAAGTAGAAATTTTATCTTAAAAATTATGTATTTAACTTATTGAAATACCAAAAAGTAACTTTTTTTACATAAAATTTAGCAATTGTTAGCATAACCCAAAATCAAAATATTTAATCAAAATATTTAAAATGTCATGTTAAATATGAAAAGAAAGTTTAGTCTCTTTGATCTCTTAGGTAGTTTATTTAAACATAGATACAAAAAATTATTTAAATATGTTAATATGAAAACAGACTAATATGTCATATCAGATTTTTGAAAGACTAGATGTACACGATAAGTTACAGGTTAGACTTACGCCTTAAATATTTTGATAGGCTAAACTTAAGCCCTGTAAGGTCTAAGTCGACCAAACATATTTTCACCCTTGGTGGAAAACGAATGTAAAACCTATAAAATTTGATTTTAGATTACAAATTATTAAAATAATTTAGAGTAAAGATTTTTTTTAAAACTAATTTAGAATGAAGATTAATTTCAAGAAAGACTTTTTTTTTTGGTCAAATTTCAAGAAAGACTTATACACTATTATAAAAATAACTTTTAATTCTTGTAAAATAATCATTTGGACATTTTTTTATGAAAAAAAATCTTAGTTCAAACCACCATTTGCTGTCCCCGTGAGCTTAACTCAGTTGGTAGAGACATTGCTTATTATATGTAGGGGAAGGGTTCGAACTCCAGACATTCCATTTCCCCACATTTAAAATGTGTGAGTTCCAGTCACTAAGATACTTAAAAAAAAAACCATTTACTCATAAAAAAAACTTGAACACCATGAAAAACTGTTTTTTTAAAATGATATTGCTCCAAAAGGGATAATTAAATCTTTGAAATAAATAAAAATAAACAATTTGTTAACATTTTTTTGCAGATCACATAGGAAGTTATCAACCTTTTTGCTTGTAAAAGCATGTTCCTGTGTCCAACCCAATGTACAATTCATTTTAACACTTTTTGCACAAATCAACCCCTTTCTGATACTGAACGTTGAAGTGCCAACGTATCATGCACCATTCTCCTCCTTCGTAGAAGCTTTTTTTCCTCCATGCCAGAACACCGTACACCACCGCAACATAAGTCATTTCTACCATAGAACAACCACTACATCTCTTGGCTCTGTACTGAACAGATCAACTATTATATTATATTAAAAAACTGTTATCATGAATCTAATTGTCATTTTAAAAAGATATTTTATAATTTTTATTTCTGTGTTATTTCAAGTAAGGATTAAGTTATTTGGATTCATTAAAGTAGTTCATTAGCACACGATGTATTATAATACATTGTAAACTTACTTTTCTTAAAAATTAAAGGTTTTTTTCTCTTTCAAATGTCAATTCGGGTCATACAATTTTATCATTGTAGCCCTGAATGGGGGAAACCGTTGATAAAAAAAAAACTTTATAGTTAAGGAGAATACACAATCAAGTTTAACATTGAAATTTAAAATTGTTGGTAATACTAAAGACACAATGAAAGAAACAAGGGCACATAACGCAAAATTGCCACATTGTTATTATAACATCACAACATCATGAAAGAAACATAAACTACTGACAAATAAACACATCCTTAAGCATAATTCAAAATTCAACTTGCATATGCATAGTGCCAGGATTTTGGATGGGTTGGATTGATGAAACTCTTCTTGATGTACTTTTCATGTAAGTCTACTATGGCCCTCTCCGATGCTTTCCAAGAAGAGAAAAGTTTTTCATATATTGATGCATCTTCTCTTTTGAACTTGCTGCGACCATTAATCCTTGGTGGAATTAGCACTAACCTCTCCAACTTTATTGCTCTTTGCAAAACTATCTTTACCAACTCAAGTTCAGAAGACAGACACTTAAAATTTCTTAACACTACAACTTTGAGTTGAATAAATTTGTGATTACAATTATCAAGTTGAGGTTTCTGGTGCTCTTGCCAAATCCTTCCAAGATCAAATTGATAATTATTTAGCTGCACGTATAATTCAAAGACTAAAAAAACAACATAAATGACTGAGAGATAAAAAAAAAAAAATCCATTTTTTTATTTAGTTTAATTTTTAAACTCTATTTTCAAAAGAGGTGTTTTACTTCAATGCTAAAACTGTGTGTATCATATTTAACTTTATTTTTGCTATTTTACTTTTCATATATTTTATTTTTCACTCATTATTTTAATTTTATTTTTTACTACATACAATGGTAAAAATACGTTTCTATATATTTATTCAAGATTACAAGCGGTTTTATCTAGTTAGAATGACTCAATTAGCCCCTGAAGATTCAAATGTCAGGGGATTTCTCTGACACCAAAAGACAATTTTATGGATTGGTTGAGATCTAGGGTTTGTGTGTGTAAATCTTAGAAAAAAAATACGATCTTAAATTTTAGATTGGTATCAATCAATAATTAATAGTTATTGTTAACTAATTAGTTGAGAATGAATTAGTAGTACTCACATCAATGAAGAGTGTCACCAAGGATGGACAATTTTTTAGAAACATGGTGATATGATATGGATTGCAAAATATCCCCCCATTCATAAACAGTTGAAGCTCCCTCAGATTCACAAAGCAATATTGGATTTCTTGAAATACACCATGACGAATCCTTGCAGCCATGCCCTGAAATTACAAGGTTCAATAATTTTACATATTAATAAATATATTAATTGGTAATAATAATAATAATAATAAATGTATATAGACATACAACATTCTATAATTTATACATATACCTCAATAAGCAGAGGTGTGATGGTGAGAATGGAGACATGAGAGAGATCTTTGACTAGAGCTTCCACCATACTAGGTTGTATGTACTTTTTGGAAGGTGTAAAGTAAAAGAAAGCCTCATACAATTGCATCCCTTGAACAATTCGAATTGTTGAAAATTTTCCATGATAAAAAATTGAATGAAGAGTTGGTGAATCAATGTCAATCTCTTTCAAATCTCCGCAACTAGCAATTCTTAATTTTTTGAAATGTCTGTTTTCTCTAGCAATTAAGTTCAATTTCTTAATTGTAGAGCATTTAATCAAATCAATACTTTCAAGCATTTTACAATGCTCAATCAGCGCATGAAACATACCTTCAGTGATGGGGAGCTTACACAGACTTAGAGTATGCAGAAATTGCAAGCCACACAGAACCTCTGGTAACTGAATCTTACATTTAATCAATTTTAGTGTTTTTAACTTGTGTAGTGCGTTAAAAACACTAGATTCTATTGTGAAACTAGGTAGGGAAAAATGCAACTCAAGATCTTCTAGATCCTTTTGGGTGCATATTTGCAGCCATTTGTTAAGCAAAGCTTTGATCCCAACGGGATCGATATGTAACATAAACGTTTTAATTTCATTACCTTCATGCGAATTAAATAAGTGATCAACAATCGCAACCGAATTTTGTTGACCGTATTGTAAATGGAAGTCTTTACCAAACAAGAATCGACGATTATAGCGCCATGATCCTCTGTACCTCGAGGATACAGTTGATGCAGCTACAGTTGCAATTTTGATTGGTAACAAAGTGAAAATGGTATAAATGATATCGCCTGGAAGATAATCAGGTGAATCGATTTTGGTTTTTTTTGCTTCAACTATTGGGTTCTGGGTTTCGGAACTGGCCATTAGTAAAGAGACGATAAAAACAATGAAGAAATGAACAAGGACACAATTGAATTTCAAATGCATACCGCTAAACTTAAAATACGATGAGTGAACAACATCTACTTATTCAAATTTATAGATCAGAATTCTCAAATGACGACAAAAATATTAACTAGGAGAGATGAGAAAATCCGTTTCTTATGACTACTTTTCAACAAAATTATAATATTTTAATCAAAGAAATATTTGACCGAAATAAATTATTAAGGATCAAATTCATATACAGATAATAATCTATATCTATACTGTATAAAAAAAAAAAAAGCACCTTTCAGCTCTTTTGGGCTAGCTTTTCACTTTTAAAAAAGGCCTTTAATTTTCAATATAAATAACACATGTAACAAATAAATAAATAAAAATTTAAATATTAAAAAAAATGTAACAAACAAATAAGATATGAGTATATATTTGTCTGGTTTTTTTCTTCATCCCTTGATCATTTAAAAAGTGTAACAAACTAGATGAAAATATTTATACTTACTTTTTCATTATCTCAATTATACCCTTAAATAACTTTTTCCTATAATAAAGATTGTTGTTGGTGTCATTAAAAATATTATATTATATTTTTTGTTATATTGGTGATGTCATTGAAATAGATAATCATGGTTAGTTTGATTTGTTATAACTTGAAAGCAACAAACATTTATATTTTTAGTTTTAATCAAAATAAAAATTTCATAAAAAAACACCGTTCATAATTTTCAAACCTTAGCACAATAAAAAAAAGGGGAAAGTGTCCGTCTTTTTGCTAGTATATATAAAGAAAATAACAGATTTCAGCTCTTTTAAGCTAACTTTTTCTCTTTCCAAAAATACCCTCAATTTTCAATACAAATAACACATATAACAAATAGATAAAAATACATTTAAATATTGAAAAATGTAACAAACACGATATAAATATATATGTCTGATTTTTTTCATTATCCCAATTATACCCTTAAATAACTTTTTCTATAACAAGGATCGTTGTTGGTGTCATTAAAAAAAAGAATTTAGATTATATATATTTTTTTGTTATATGGTTGGTGTCATTGAAATAAATAATCATGATTAGCTTTGTTCGTTTTTTTTTTTTACAAGAATAGCTTGGTTGTTATAACTTGAAAGCAACAAACATTTATACGATTAATTTCATAAAAAAAACACTATTAATAATTTTCAAACGCTAATGCAATAAAAAGAGCGGAAAGACGGACACGTGAGTGCCGGTCTTTTTCTCCAGTGTTTTATAATAAATATTTCCCTTTAACATATCCCGTACGAGCAAACGGAGAATAAATATTTCCATTAACATATCCCGTACAAGCAAATAGAGAAATTATTGTGTAGAATTGCACTTTAACACTTGTCATTTACAAACAACGAATAAGACTGTGACACATAATTAAAAGTGACCCATCATTAAAAATTGAAAAATAATCGTTTAGTAAAAAAATGAAAAACCGTTCCTTCTCTCCTCCATCATCCATTTTTTCTGGCATATATGGTTCCCCAACAATACTCCTATTTTTCCTTCGGATCTTGTTAATGCAGCCCTCATCTTTTTTTTTAATTTGAAAATAGTATTATGTTATCTTGCCCTTCAAAAAAGAAAATAAAAATACTGATGTTTAATTTGTAATTAATTAATGGCTAAACTAAATTATAGCAACAATACAGAATAATGCTTATGTGGGGATATCAGTCAGTGACATAGAGTTGGGTGATATTGACCAATCACAATGTCACAATGTTTTTGAAAAAAAAAGAGAGAAACACAAACATTGTGACATAGTGATTGACCAATTTCACCAAATTCTACTTCACCCAATTGCTACCCTTATGTGGGCTAAAGAGTCCTTTGCATGTGTAGCATAGCGGTAGTGACTTGTCGTGATGAACTATGAAGTGAATAATGGTGAAAGAGATGAATTTTTGGGTTGCTCTTCTTCTTCTTCTTCATCAATGGAAGAATACAAAGAGCGGGAAGAGCAAAAACAAAGACAAAGATCAAAATCCGCAGAATACGAAGCAGTGATACGTGCTGGCCCACACGTTCGACCTCTCCAACAAGCTCACGCTCATCTCATTGTCTCCGGTCGTCACCGCAGTCGCGCCCTCCTAACCAAACTCCTCACTCTTTCCTGCGCTGCCGGTTCCATCGCCTACACCCGCCGTCTCTTCCTCTCCGTCACCGACCCCGATTCCTTCCTCTTTAATTCCCTCATCAAAGCCTCTTCCCAATACGGTTTCTCCCTCGACACCATCTTTTTCTACCGTCGCATGCTTTCTTCCTCTCATAAACCTTCTTCCTACACCTTCACCTCCGTTTTCAAAGCATGTGCTCATCTTTCCGCTCTTAAACTCGGAACCCTTCTTCATTCCCATGTTTTCGTTTCTGGGTTTGGTTCTAATCCATTTGTACAAGCTGCAATTGTTGCTTTTTATGCTAAATCGAGTGCATTGTGTGTTGCACGTAAGGTGTTTGATAAAATGCCTCAACGAAGTGTTGTTGCTTGGAACACTATGATTTCGGGTTATGAACAAAACGGTCTTGCAAATGAAGCAATGACACTGTTTAGGAAGATGAATGAATTGGGGGTTCGTCCCGATTCTGCAACTTTTGTTTCTGTGACGTCCGCTTGTTCTCATATTGGGTCTCTTGAATTAGGGTGTTGGGTGTATGATAGTATTGTTAGTAATGGGATTTGTGTCAATGTGATTCTTGGTACGTCGTTGATAAACATGTTTTCGAGGTGTGGTGATGTAAGACGAGCGCGCGCGGTTTTTGATTCGATTAGTGAAGGGAATGTTATTGCTTGGACGGCTATGATATCTGGGTATGGTATGCATGGTTATGGTGCTGAAGCAATGGAACTTTTCTATAAAATGAAAAAAGCAAGAGGGCTTGTTCCTAATACTGTTACTTTTGTTGCTGTTTTATCTGCATGTGCTCATGCAGGGCTAATACGTGAAGGGAGACAAGTTTTTGCAAGCATGAGAGAAGAGTATGGCGTGGTTCCTGGACTGGAGCATCATGTTTGTATGGTTGATATGCTTGGGAAGGCTGGGTTGCTAACGGAAGCATATCAGTTCATCAAGGAACTTAGTCCTGTGGAGCATGTTCCGGCAGTGTGGACTGCAATGCTTGGTGCTTGCAAGATGCATAAGAATTACGATCTTGGGGTGGAAGCTGCTCAGCATCTCATTTCTTTAGAGCCAGAGAATCCTAGCAATTACGTATTGCTTTCTAATATGTATGCATTGGCTGGAAGAATGGATAGAGTGGAATCTGTTAGAAATGTAATGATCCAAAGAGGTATTAAAAAGCAAGCGGGTTATAGCTCTATCGATGTCAACAATAAAACTTATCTTTTTAGAATGGGTGATAAGGCTCATCCTGAGACCAATGAGATTTATCATTATTTGGACGGGTTGATGTGGAGGTGCAAGGAAGCGGGTTATGCACCGATTCCTGAATCAGCAATGCACGAGTTGGAAGAGGAAGAGAGGGAGTATGCCCTCAGGTACCATAGTGAGAAGCTTGCAGTAGCATTTGGGCTGATGAAAACTAGTCATGGAACGACGCTCAAGATTGTCAAGAACCTTAGGATATGTGAAGACTGTCATTCGGCCATTAAGTTCATCTCTGTTGTGACAAATAGAGAGATAATTATTCGGGATAAGCTTCGTTTCCATCATTTCAGAGAAGGCTCGTGTTCTTGTTTAGATTATTGGTGATGGGTGCATTAATCTGTTTAATCAGAGATAATTTTGAGAACAATCTTTGAAGAGAATGAACAAGCATGTGTGGGGAATATTATAACATCACATGTGAAACAAAGGTTGCAAGAGTGGTTAACATATACTACGTTTTAAGAATAGTTACCGAGTCATGCTTCACTAAACTCTTCAAGACTACTTTAGATGTCATAAAACAGACATCGTCATTAAACAGATGGAAAGACACATCAATCATATCATTCCAATCAATGTATCTCTTATTTCATACGTTACATGGACAAGCCTTTATATGATACATAATCACACCCCAACGTCTAATCATAGAAGTACAAAATCAAGAGATTGGCGTTCCAACAAGCTTAAAATTGATATGATACAGACACATGTAAACATATTGATATCACACATAAGTTTGGAATATATTGGTCGGGAAACTTTAAAGTTACTCTCAATGTAGTAGATAAGTTAGTCTTGCAGCTCAACAAACTGACTGGAATCAATTCCCTTGTCACAAAAGGCTTCTACGAGCTTGGGGAAGAGCTTAGCAAGCATTATTTTAAATCCTGCAGAAGTCCCCTTCTGGTTTTCATGTTCAGTTTTTTCACATCCAATGGAAGCGCCTTCAAGATATGCTTTACAAGCCAAAAGTATATGTTTGGAGCGCTTTTCGAAGTGCTCTTCCACCAGTGCCTCAAAATGCTGCATCAGACATCATTATCAATTACAAGTTCATTCATACAATTGTATTAAAAAATGAACCTTATTTTCATGGGAGGAACCAAAGTATAGATGTAGTAATTTTACCCTGGGTGGCTTTCGTAATAGATACAACATCGATTTGGCTGTGACAAGGAAAGCATTCTCATTATAGCTCACAGAATTTTTCTCTCCCTCGGCTCTACCTATTTGTTGGTCATATCCAGCCTCATTAAAGTAAGGCTTCTCATTAAGAACAAGAGCCTGTAGTGAGAGAAGAACTTGAAGAATAGTGGAGGTTCCAGGACTCCACACTTCAGAGCCTGCGCCTGTCCAAGTATTTAGGAGACTCAGACAGATTTTCCCTGATTCATATAAATTAGGATTTAAGCGGAGCCCGCCAGAATTGTAGTGCACCATCTGTATTCAAAGATCACATTGACAACATCAGAGTTTGTTCAGATTTAGAGTTTTTATCTAGAGATCTTTGAACATAAGTGAAGGGGCCTTGTAAATAATGGTGCTGAAAAAAAAAAATACAAACACTGCAAACTACACTTAAAAGCTTACAGGTGGTTCGTTAGGATACTCCGGAGGGAAACATATATCGAAGAAGAACAACCCGTCATGATACGGAGTTCCAGATGCACCAACAATTACTGCTCGCATGAGATCCATTCTTTCTTCAAACACACGAACATAAATAGAGTCTGTATGGGTCAATAGAGACTGTAAGTGCATTTACAGAAATTGTTATGAACATTTAAAGCTTACTTTAACAAATTCCATTTTCATTAGTATATCAAATAGTTAACACTTAGGTTACTTATTTAAAGATTGTTTCCAGATAAAATCTTCAATGTCCCTCTGTACAAACATGCATACATTCTACATCAATTAAACTTATGGACTTTCACTTTTAAAAGATTGAACTTTGACAATTTTCCATTTCTATTTCCAACTACCACCAATTTTGTTTATATTTTGCAATCCTAGTATCCCTAAAATCAAATTCTGGTTTTAATTTCATCTTTATTGTTTAGCCTTCTGCTGTGGCCATGGATAAAAAATATAACATATAGCCATCTTGCCATATATTTTTGTCACTCAAAATGGATTTCCTTTTTAAAATGGCTAAGAGACCAGTGTCTCCGGTGACGGTGACTCATGTAATTTCCTAATTCGAGTTTAAGCATCATATAACAATAACGACTGCGACAGAAAGGCTTCTCATGGAGAAATAAGTATATAAAACAGGGTGATTAATAAAAAAAGAAAGAAAGATTAATAAAAAAAGAAAGAAAGATAAAGTATGTACCAGGAAGACTTTTCTCAAGGATGCTCCATTCTTGCTGAACCTTTTTCATCCAACCTTTTTTTACCTATAAAGCAAAGAAAACAGTTAGCCTATCAATATATCAATGTAGTATGTCACACTATAGGATCGATTTCTAACCTGCAATGTTGACAATCCTTTTCCCTCATCAAAAAAATGGTGGTCCTCAGAACAACTTTCTATAACATCAAACTGCTTAAACTGGTTTGAACTGTTGCTTTCTAAAGAAGGCAGAAAATAATTCTTGTCATGGATCCTAATAAATTCTGGATATGAAGTTCTGTCTTCAGTAGATTGCAACTCATCCGTTGGATGTGGTTCAATGTAGAAATTACAAGTTTCCAAATCTTTCTTATCAGGATAATCTGATTCATTATCCTTTTCAAATGTAGGCAATGAGGAAAATGCTCCTGAAATGGAAGTTCCACCAAGTGTTTGGAATATGCTGGATTTAATACTGGAGAAAAGTTCAAAGGCCGCTTGAGGAAGGAAAAAGGAACTACACTCAAGATTCTGTTCACAATTCTCTTTTCTACCATCACCATTTAACAAGTCCTGAACATTAAACATCACATCAGTTTATATTGGGTACATGCATTTGGTAAGCTCTACTCAGAAATTAATCTTTGTAAAACACAATTTTGGATGATAAGAATGCTGATAATTTCCTCATTCAAAATTGAAAATGAATTTGGAAGTTCCTATATTAGTACATTTTCTCTATATATATTAACCTGTCTTTTGATTATAGTTTCCAAGCTGAGACTTTTGTGTCTGACATATAGCAGTTAAATAATATACATGTATACCCACGAATAACATATGAATGAACACTGAGATACAGAACAAACAGAAAAGATATTGCTCTCACCTTTCCCTTCTTGTCAGAAGGTACGCTTCCGCGTTCAATCATCTCTTGAGGAGCAGGGATTACAGCTGTGCCTTCATGTTTATCCATCCTAAAAATTTCATAAGGTGCAACCTGTTCGGAAAAACAAATATCATTTGTACATTACTTCATATGAAAAGATACAAATTAACGCAGAAAACACAATAGAAAATAAGACACAACAGTGGCGCAATCCAAGTTCAGTAGGATCATTCAATATGAATGTACAATACGCAATGCAAGTTCCATGGTTCTAATATTATGTTACCGTTACCATTACCATCAAATTCATACTTTACTTTTGTAAAAAAAAAATCAAATCCATACTTTGACTATAAGTGGACACATATTTAGATAACTGCACTATATTTACAGAAAATCATGGCTTACCTTGGTTGTGAAACCAGTAGCCAATTTCACCTCCACATCACCATCTTTGAAACCAACAACAGTGCCAACACAACGCAGGTAACAGTCATCCGGGAAGTCATCTTGATAATTCGTCTGGTTCCCAGTTTTAAGAGCAGCCTCTGCATTCATGTCATTACCCGACTTTTCTGTTTCTTTATCAGCTTGGTAACCAAACTGTTTTTGAGCCGCCTTGAACATAATATCACCAAAAAAACAGGAGTAATCTGGGTGCTCAACTAGTTCGTAGGCACTCACAGTTTCCTCCATTTCGTCTCCATCCGAACTATTCGGTTTGGACATGGAAACAGTTTTCCATTGTACCTTTACAGTATGCTCTTTCGCTTCCACACATTGGACAACACCCCATCTTTTACTGCTAGGCTTAAGAGGATCGTAAGAAGCACCTTTTTCCAGTACAAACTGATGAGGCCAAAATTCATGTGTGTTTATAACATTCACTGGGAGTAAACTCTCTGGATCTAATCCCAAACTATGTTCACCATTTTGCCACAAAATGTCAACTTTGGTCTTTATCTTCCCAATTATAAAAAATTCCCCAATACAAGAGTTAATAAGGTTTCTTCCCTGACTCTTACACCCTCTTGTCATACTATGCTCCATAGTAAGACTTCCTGTTGGTGCATGTTGAACAGTCTGTTCCTCTTGGTCTGCAACCATGCACCAGTCACCAAGCTGCCAGTTTGCGTGTGAAAAGCACGACAACACGGTCAGGTTTTTGGAATCTTGCCAGCCTGGTGGAGCATCCACAGTCAAATTGCTATCCGAAAGAACAGAAGCAAGCCAGTTAACACACACCAAACTTGCATCAACAGCACAGACAGTTCCTTCGTCTTGATTGTCTCTCCAAGTTCCACATAGCCATCCTGCTGATTTAGAAGCGTTGGAGGACTTAACCTTTACTCTCTGCCCGGGATAGTATGGACACTGCGAATCTTCTGGAAATTTACGAGTCAATGGTAGAACCTTTTCTCTTTCTAAGGCAATGATGTCAGATTTAGCTCCATCGTCAAACAATACAGTAACTTTGTCCACAACCCTTTGAGCCCGACCGAGCCATGGCCCCTTAGTTACATAATCGCCTTCTGAAATGGACCGAATCTTCGAAAGTTTGTCCGAGTTTACATTTTTTAGTAACTTTCCTTTCTCATTTTCCAAGTCCACAAACAAATCAACACTAGTCACCCTTCCCATCTGTCCAGTTGGATCTGACACGGAGCAAACCACATCACCATTAACAAAAGTTCTCTCAAACGAGAGAAAATCATCAATCTTCCCAATGCTTTCCTCTAAACTTGATAATATGTTCTGAGCTTGACCACCATATTGAAAATCAATTTCTTCTTGATCCTCACTACTGCTGCTGTCACTGGAAGTCTCCCATTCCGAATCACTCATCATAGCATCCATCAATTATATGCCTGTCACAATATTTTGACACTAACGTCATAAAAATTACAATGAAGTATCACGCCGACACAACAATAGAGAAGAAACTAGTCGATGTAGGTGAATGAGAGCTATGCATGAAACAAGTAAATTAGTAATCTATTTTCCTTATTTAAAAGTGATGATATGCATAGTTTAGAACGGGTGACCAAATTTTAACATGCATATAGGTGTTCATTAGAAGTAAATAAGGATTCAAGAACATGCTAACCTTCTCAAGCAAATTGAAGCATCAAACTGTAGTGTCTGTGCTGTGATCACAACAAGTATGCTGATGATAGCTTCAATGGATAGATGTGTATAGTACAAATATATATTTCTGATTGATTAATTTTTTTTTTGTCAAAGATAGTATCCCCGAAAGATTATCTCGACTACTGAAACCAGAGATCTGATGCCAAAGAAGATTTGCCCGCCAGGATAATAGGAATCAATCAAGGACTCCAAAATGCCAAAGGAGATATGCCCAATTGCGAATGAAATATTTCACAGAACGAAACACCTCAAACAACAAACGTAAACTAGCTAGTAGCTACAATTATCAGATGATTTTTCTGTGTATTTTTCATCGGTTTCGCAGGGTAGCTTGTTGGAAGGAAAAGTTCTAGTGCTAGATGAAGCAGTAGAAGATAATTAAAAGATGCCAAAGGAGATTTGCCTCCAGAATAGGAGGAGTTCCAATAGTTACTTCTGAATGATAATATTTTATAACATAAGGAAAAAATGTTTTCTCATATACTTTTACTACCTGAGTCCAACCAAAGGAAGTTCAGTAACTTTTGCCAAAGGAGATTTGTCCAGTACACAGGAATCTTCAAACATACATGAATAGCAGAAAGGAATGAAATTTTCCTTTTCCGAGATTGCCAAAGGAAATTTGCCCACACTACAAAACCTAAAACTCTCTATCAGGTCTATTTGGTACCAAGGGAGAATGGTTAATATTTAATCAGGAATTCTTAGCCATTCAACAGAAATATATTCTGCTTCTTGATTCACAGCAAGTAGGCAAAAGGGCTTCAATAACCACATCATTTCTATTGAACCTGGAACAAAAGAACAAATTAAGATGCATGCAAATTAGTATTATAATTTAATACAAAATCTATTCTAGAAACCAGCTTTGTTAGGACATCATTGTGAAGAACTCATTGGTATTTTGCACAACTAATTTCATGAAAAAGATTGATAAAAACAAATTTCCAGTCCCTATCCATAGTTGTACATGAAAAAGGACATAGAGGGAAACAAGGAGTAAAACTTGTTGGTAGAAAACAGATATATATTTTTTTGCTTGTCAAATTAATCACAACTTTGTTGCTTTAATTGGAAGCGAAATCCCAAAAACACGCCTTTAGATTTTATTCAACCTTGGAATTCTTATGGAATTCTAACATAATCATGTTGTATGGAAATCAACTTTGTTGAATCTACAACTATCAAGTACCAAACTATACATAGCTTTAGCATGAATCTATTAATCCCAAAAAATAAATAAACCAAAGTTAAAAGAAAACAGGATAAATTTTGATAAGGAAAAGCTAGAACCATATGATATGCACCTTTGAAATGGCTGGACCAGCATAAGCTGGTAAAGGTATGCACCAAAGAAACTCCATTATTTGCTGTCAGCTTAAAAAAAAAACTACCAAGAATTTGTTAAGGGTAAATATTTGAAGAAGGAAGATGTAGGTGTTGTTCAAATAGGCTTAGTTCCAATTCCAGTTCCACCATCTTCCACATAACCACCAAGCTTTGGAACCATTGCAAGGAGGAGACTCTCTTTTCGAAATGCTAAGGCTTCAGTGTTTGTATAGTGAATGAAGCCTTTTTCTTGCACTTACTCATAAATAGGGTGACTATTTAAACCTACCAACAGAAAAGAATATACTGCATAGTATCTGACTCAAAAGACTAGGAGACAGTTAGTGTTTATTTACACTTTTGTCCTCCTTAACTTTCACACGAAATGTCCTAATTTTGATACTTAAATGAAACAATAAAACACTCCCTGAAATTAATGTGATCAATTACATTTTTAACGTGTAATTTTGTCAATTTTGGTTCAAGGAACCCCCGATGGCTCTGTAGTTGTATTCTATAATTGTGGGCAGCCAATTGTTCCTCAAACCTTGCCCAAGACTGGTGGAGACTTAACTTGCAAGAAACATGGCTCCAGTGTCTAGGTCATGAGCTTCCTCACTCCCTAATTGGGCTCTAAGAGTAGCAGATGCTTGAGCCGAGCGACCCATGTTGTCCACAACCTCCCAAACAAGACCTTTAACTCATCAACTTATTTAATCCTTCTATTTAAACTAGTTGAACTACGCAACCCCCTCCAACAAATATGAGTTAATTTTACTCATAATTCATTTCGGGGGAGTAATGCTTAGCAATTTTGGAAGGGAATTTCCTTTTGATATTAATGGTTTTCTTTCTCTCTCTCTCTCATGCAGTTATTTCATATATAATTATTAACCTAACAACATTAAGTTGGTCGAAGTTGAATTGGACCAGATATTTGAAGCAATGCCTCATATTTGAGTTGAGTGAAAAAAAAGTAATTGGGAGGGGAATCCCATTAAAAATAACGAGTCAAATTTCTTATAGAGATTAATCATCGACTAACTCTTAAGGCTCTGTTTGGATAACTTAAAACTAACGGAGCAGAACAGAATGGAACGGAACAATGATACCATTCCACTGTTTGGATATTTTATGATGGAATGGAGCAAATTTTCCATTCCATTGTTTGGAAAGTCGATGGAGCGGAATGAGTTTTAACTTTTTTTATTCCAATTTTACCCCTGTATTTTAAAAAAAACAACTTTATGCATCTTCATAGTCGATATGTAAAAGTTTTTGCAGAAATTTTGACTAAAAGCTGCGGGTGCAACAATCTAAATCCCTAATAACTCTTTTGAACAACTAAATCCCTAACAATTATACAGATCCAAGAATAAAATCAACTTTATGAACTCATAAATGAAATCATGAAATTGTGAAACATGAATACCACTTTATGCATTCAGGATATAAAATATATGCACTCGGGATATACTATATGCATTTGAAACAAGTCTATATTACTAGGTGTAAGTGCATCATTTCAGGATATAATAACATGAGATTTGTAAACAAGCCTAATTTTTTTTTGAAGAGGCCACAATGAAATATATTACCACATCAAAAGGTTCTCATGTAACCAAAAAAAACATAAAAGGTTCTCCCCAATATAAGGTATGCCAAGAAAAACACAAAGTCGAAACAATTATTTACAAGAGATAACCAAAAGCCGCAGCTAGTAGAAGAAAAAATAAAATTAGCCTATGCCCAAAATAGAGTAAGGACTAAGCCACCGACCATGGTAGTTGAAGGGAAGAGAAGGAAATTTCGCATTCAACCACATAAAAGTAAGCGACTTAATTTTATCAACGACCTACGTAATTAAGCACTCTTTGCCGTTGAAAAGTCTGTTATTTCTTTCTTTCCAAATTTCCCACGTAGTTGCATACCAAAGAACCTGTAAAATTGATCGTTGTGTCTTTGTGACACCACCACCAGCAGTGAACTGATTAAAATGATCCCCCACAAAGAAGGGATTTACTGTCACCAAACCCAACCACCTGGAAATATAGTGCCAAACCGAACCAAAAATATTACAATGTAAAAATAAGTGTGTCGAAGATTCCTCTAACCCACAACCAGCAACACACAACCTGGAATCATTAGGAATCACTCCGCATCGAAGAAGGTTATCCTTTGTTGGCAACCTGTCGCGAAACAAACGCCAAGCAAACAAGACGACCTTCAGAGGAACATCATTATTCCATATTGAGGATACCGCCACTGTAGAAGCAGACTGAGGTTGTAAAGTGAGCAAATTGTAAGCACTGCGAACGAAAAAAACCTACGAAGTTTCTAGGTTCCATAACCACCTGTCAACTTTATCAACCTGCAAAGTCACATCTTGAAGCAAAAATTTAAATTCACCCACCAACTCCTCCTCCCACGCAAACAACCCCCTCCTCCACCTCCACGTCTGACCTTCTTCCCCCCATCCTAACTGACACATCCTAGCCACATACTCATCCTTAAACAAAGACAGGTCAAATAATCTAGGATACCTGACTCAAAACGACACATCTCCAACCACACATCCGACCAAAACAAAGTACTCTCCCCATTACAAACCACACGGTGGATACTATCCTGAAACTACTCCTCCCTACTC
>Ga0315915_1001603_pt1 | contig 27670 bp, 14 predicted proteins | sample MpolbnodulesMG_FD_207738 | JGI IMG/M metagenome (GOLD analysis project Ga0315915, IMG submission 207738) | Medicago polymorpha root nodule microbial communities from Los Angeles, California, United States - branched nodules | ecosystem: Host-associated > Plants > Roots > Nodule | place: USA... | reverse complement strand
TTCTTTTTACCCACGGTAAAAAGTTTTTGACGTAAAAAGAAGCAAATTTAATTTTATCTCAAGGGTTGATCACTTTTTCCCCAAGTCGACTAGTCACTTTTTACCTCAAAACTCACCACTTTATACCTCAAAGGGGTAAAAGGAGACTAGAGACTATTGAAAAAAAGAAGAAGAGAAATAGGGGGAGAGAGTGAGGAGGAGAGAATGTGAGATGGTGTGAGGAAATAGGGAAGTTTGGAGGGGTATTTATAGGTGGGAATGGTAGTATAGGTTATAACTACCATAAATGCAGTCAAAAAAACGTGTAAAGGTTGTAAAAAAACGTGTAGGTTGAAGGTTGAAAAGCTGACCAAAGTCCAAAAAACGTGTGTTTTTGAGCTCTGACCAACCGGCCAATCTACGTGAGTTAACTCGCGCACCTGCCAGTGGAGCGTAACTTAAGTTACGCAGGGGTATAATTGACAAATGAGCTGGGCACGAGCAAAATGTGTTGGGAGAAGAGCAAAATTCTTAGTGTAATGAGCTTGGACACTTACCCCAAACTAGTGTAAAAAACTAACCTTTTTCTGACCACACCCCCTTTTCTCCAAAAATACCACATTTTTCTACCCATATTCACACTAAAACATACTCATATTCAAGTATTGTCATGTATATATACTACTATTATTTTATTTTTTGTAGGATCATTGAATTTTAGTTGCGATTTTATGTTTTACGATCTTATTACCACCTTTTAATCCTACAAAATTAACTGTATACAAATCTTTGATTTTTGTTGCAATCTTATATTTTACAATCTTGCTACCCCTTTCGATCTTATGCAAGATTTCAATTCTAGCAAGCTTTGCAATAGTCAATATTGTACACAAGAAAACATAGAGTAAATTTTTCCAATTTCACTCGAGATTTCCGTTAAATTTCATACAACATTTTTAGAAAACCTATCGAAAAACTCACAACTCTAATTCTTTGATTCTTCCGGTTTTTTAAACCATATATATTTTAAATGTCTGGTTGGATCGGGTTGTCCGATATTTAATTGAGTCAAACTTGCCTCAATTAAAAACCGGTCCTAAAGATCTAACCGGCACAAATTCAACAATAGTTTCCCGGTTGAACCTTATCTAAACCAAACCCAATTTCCGGTTGAACCAGCCGATGCGGTTTATAAAACACTGCAGGACTAGTACCAAACCAAACGAAGCAACAGTCAACACCAACAAGTACAAGAAGAATACGCACGCGCGGACATATAAATAACCCTTTGTCGTTTTTGAGGTTAAAGATTGGAACAACCTAAAACCGAACCACACTCACACACCAAATCTAGTCTTTAACAAGTTTTGTTCTTTGGTTCGGTAATATTTTATTCTAACTCAACAACACTTATTAAAGTACCTTAATTTATTCCTTCTTCTCACGTTCTTGTTCTTTGTCTTTGGATTCCAGAAACAACACACATAGCATCCTTAAAGATCAAAACAACAAAGATCTTGTTACAAAAAACACCTTCAGTTTCACTTCACAAAGTTTTTTTTCTTCTTTTCAACTGAACCAAAACCCAGGTACTATTTCTCTCTCTTTCTGTTAAAGTTTTTGTCTTTCATACCTTTTTATGTTAATTATGTTTTATCCTTGATGGGTTTTTTTTTTTATAGGTTTCTATTTGGGGTTTGGGTTTGTTAATTGTTGATTGCGTTGATTTTGGTTAATTAGGGTTTAGGGTTTTTTTATAATGAATTTTTTGATTAATTATTTCAGTGAAAATAAATAACAAGGAGAAGAAGATGCAGCAGACACCGCAAATGATTCCTATGATGCCTTCATTCCCACAACAAACAAACATAACCACTGAGCAGATTCAAAAAGTATGTTTTTTTTTCACTGTTTCAATCCCTATTTTTCAATTTGATGCAAAAACAAATTAAAACCCTATTTTTCAATTATATGTTATAGATTTTTAATTCAAGATTTTTGATGGTTTTGTTGGATTTTATTGTTCCTCCCTTCATTGGAATGATTTGGATATTGGGAAGTTAGGGTTGTTAAACAGAAGAGAATGATTTGGATTTTTGATAATATGTATTTTGTTTTCTGCTATTATGGTAAGAGTTATATGTGTCTCGATTAATTCTTTGCACAACAAAGGAAAGCAAGAAGGAACAAGAAGTGCATCTTTGAGCTGTTTTTAGATGATTATCTAGAAGTCTTGGCATGTATTTCCGTGATGGTGTGAATCAAATTAGTTTGTATTGAGTCTATACCTCCACTCTGTACAATTGTACTTGCTGATTATTTCTCGGCTTTCTTGATGTCAACTGAAGCCTGTTGTTAGTTTGTTATTGTCCAAAAGGTGTATCTGTAATTCTGTATATATCTATATCTACTTGCTGAGAACATCGTCTTGTACCTGCCGAGCTGGCTGAATCTTAGTTTGTATTGTGTGATAGATTCTCTATCTTGAGAAATGAGAACCTCTTGTTGATCATAAACATGTGATTTCTGCATTTAACGCGAGTCATCCTATATAGACACCTTAAACCCTTGGAAATTTCCTTACTCTTTAATTCTGCGTTGAGTAAGCATGAAATTTTAATGAAAACAGACCTGGAAAATTCTGCCACATATATTTAGTAGACTTTTTTTGTAAGATAGATAGAAGAATATACAGCTGAGAGAAGTCACAGCCATCGGTGTTGTATAGAATCTGAACTGTTTGCCTCAATTGAAATTTTAAGGGCATTAGTATTGCTTCCTTGCACAGTTATTAAAAGAAAGGAGAAAGCTGACACAAGCAGCATGGTTAATTATAGTTATCCTATAATAAAAGCACACACACGCATATGACATATGGTCTTACTAATCAATCAGAGCCCTTACTATTAATACTAGACCATCAACCCCTCAGCATATACTCATCTTATGGCATAACCATGTGTTTGGGAGAACTTATGAAAGTAGCTTAAGTGTGGTCAATTTGGAAAGCTAGAAATCTTGCAACTTTCCTAGTGCTAGGCGTTTCTCCCGGATGTAATTCGAACAGTCTAAATTGTTGTCTTGGAATTGGTTACACTCGAGGAAAAGGTTTCAAATATTCAATTTCTCAATGGATGTCTAGCCCTCTTGGTTGTGCAGGTGTTGGGGGATCATTTGTTTAAGTCTGCAGTGGACAGTTTTTAAGCACATGTGTTCTATGTGGCTGTATGATAGTTCAATTGAGTTGAGTTTTATGGCATCCGGTGGCATGCGAGTTGAATTGGCAATTGTGCTGCTTTCGTCAACCGGCCTGTGTGAGTCAAGGAGTAGTATTAGTGAGGTCTTATACTTAATTTATCTAGGTGTGAGGGGAGTATACTGAAGGCCCATAGTGCAGTTTGTTTTTTACAGGATGATGGTGAATTTTCCGATGTGAGCTGATTATAAATCATGAGATGCAATTGTAGTTTGGGAGTGGGTTCCTATATAAGTGCAATGTATGATTGTGATGAAAACTATTCAATTCATGTGGCTGCAGTGTTGTATTAGTTTCAAGAGGTTGGAGTAGAGTAATGAGGCTCACTTTCATGCCTTGTTGTAACCTTTCTGCATGACATCAGATTGTTCTGTTTGTGGCAGTGTTGTCCATGGTGGTGAGCCAAAAACCTGCCATACCAACCAACATGTGGCGCCGCCGTATCCGAGTATGGCGCCGTTGCGCCACCATCCTTCCCAAAATTAGCCATGGTAAAAAGCCAAAAAACCGCCACCAATATCCACCATGGCGCCGTCAGGCTGATATTTGACAACACTTGTTTGTGGGTTTGCAAGCTTTGGTCAGGTGGTATAATGTCATGTCATGGGGCTGTTTTTCATCTGCTACACTGCAACATTTGCAGTTCAGGGGCTGTTTGTGTGTGTCTGAGTCGCAATTTGGCTGGCAGCAGTGCAGTTGTTTTTATGTAGCATTTGTCCTAGTTCTTGCCCATTTTGCTTCTACCGTGTTGTCCTTTGGAGTCAGTTTGGCTGTGGTGTTTTGTACATAAGCATTTAAGCAAGCTGTTTACCCAAACATTGATCCATTAAGAAATTTATTGTCATGAAATGAAATTATCCATTTATTCTTTATGTATTAGGAAATTTATAGGATAAAACCTAAGCTGTTTTCTCCATTTATCTATTTATCACAATAACTTTTACTTCATTGTGTAATTTAAAAGCCCTGTCTTGGCATTTCATGCAGTATCTTGATGAGAACAAGAAGCTGATCCTGGCAATATTGGACAATCAAAATCTTGGAAAACTTGCAGAATGTGCCCAGTAAGTTATCTCGAATTCTCTGCATGTTTTTGTTACTTGGTAGTACCGACGTTCAGTGTTTTTATATAGCGGCTCTATAGTGCTATTGCATAGTAGAAGTTAAACAAAATGCTATTGTTCTGTGATACAATAGTTGGTAAAAAATATTATAAAATAGCGGCACTTTAGGACTATTGCATAGTCGAGTTTGAACAAACAGCTATTTTCCACAATCTACAATTGATAACTCTGCCGTCATCTGGCTTAAATTACTGGCTGATTGTCTCTTCATCCTCTGATCCCTAACATTTTTTTAGCTACATTTGATTTGACGTTTCACTAAAGCATATAATATGTAATTTATGATGGTCTTCATTTCTGATAGTCGAATTTACTAATAATATAACTTTTTAATCTATGTGCATTGTAAGCAATTGTTCTCTTAGATGTTTGTGTCAACAACGGTACCTTTCCGAGGTTTTATGTTATGGTTGCGTGATGAATTTGACGTCTTAGGTACCAAGCTCAGCTTCAGAAGAATTTGATGTATTTAGCTGCAATTGCTGATGCTCAGCCACAAACACCGGCCTTGCCTCCACAGGTAAAAATAGACCCTAGCCTGTGGCTTGGAAGTCGTAAGAATTTTCCATAACACTGATTTAATTGCCTTGTAATGTGTAATTCTTATGCAGATGGCCCCGCACCCTGCGATGCAACAAGGATTCTATATGCAACATCCTCAGGCTGCAGCAATGGCTCAGCAACAAGGAATGTTCCCCCAAAAAATGCCAATGCAGTTCGGTAATCCACATCAAATGCAGGATCAGCAGCAGCAGCAGCAGCAGCAACAGCTACATCAGCAGGCTATGCAAGGTCAAATGGGACTTAGACCCGGAGGGATAAATAATGGCATGCATCCAATGCACAACGAGGCTGCTCACGGAGGTAGCGGCAGTGGTGGTCCAAATGACGGGCGTGGTGGTGGAAGCAAGCAAGATGCATCGGAAGCTGGCACAGCCGGTGGAGATGGTCAAGGAACCTCTGCCGCAGCTGCGCATAACAGTGGAGATGCTTCAGAAGAGGGAAAGTGATGTGATTTTCGTGTATGTTATTTAATAAGACAATACCATGTGACTGTTGATAGTAGGATTTTCTTAAAAAAGGTAGCAGGACTAGTATGATCTTGATGCCCTTTGATTGGTCGACCAGAGGAGCTTAGGTAGATGTGATGTTGTGTTGCTAGGGTTTTGGCATGCAGCGAGTTTGTGTCGGCTGAAATTGTTGTTGCCGCAATAGGAAGTACTTGATACCTAAAGAGGTGAAAGTTTGTGATCCATAGTAACAGTGCACTGCCATTCAAGTTTGTGATTGTTGTTTTTTAGTTCATTCTTAGTTTTCAGTAATTTTTATAAGTTTTCCTTGTTTTCATACTTTTCTCATTCTCAAATATTTTTCATGAAATGATGAAATCAACATTTTGTTATGTTGTTTTCACCATTTTTTGTTCAAATGAGAAAAAGTGAGTAGTTATTGGATACTCTCGTTACAATTCAAGCAATCATTGACTTCAACCGTTGGATGAATATCAAACTATTCGTGTTTTATTGTGTTTTAAACTCGATAAGATAAAGTTATTATAATATGCATAGTGTGAGTAGTTATCCATTGACCGCAAAGATTGTAGGGTTTGATAACTGCAGAGAATTTGGGTTATTAATATTTTGAATTGTGTTGAGTGCATTTTTTTTCTTTCCAAGTAGCCTAGTGGCTGGAGCTCACACATTTTAAATGTGGATAAGTGGGATGTCAGGGGTTCGAACTCCTGTCCCTACATAAATTATGCAATGTTCCTACCAACTGAGCTAAGCTCAAGGGGACGTGTTGAGTGCATTCTTGTGATGATCTAGTTAAACATTTAAATTTAGTGATATTATTAGTTCCCTTTGACTAAAAATCATTATTCACTCTTCCAAAACTTTAGGGATTTGACATAGGCTAGTTGAATAAAGGGAGATTGAGATTTGATCACGTGATATGAGAGAATGTAGATAGTACTCAAAGTAGGAAACAAAAGGAAAGGGTTATCAAGAATAGTGTGGTCCATGACTCTCAAAAGAGGTGCATGGATTTAAGTGGATAATTGGGTTTCTAAAAATACTTAAAAAGGGGTGTGATACGGTTTTCACACTCCTTATGCTGTCTATGAGTAGTTTCTAAGTTATAAAGTTATGAAATTTAACAAGTAAATTGACTAAATTATATGTATCATAACAAAATCATTCAAAAAAAAATTATCATAACAATTATTCCCATGGATATGTAATTGTTTAGTATATCATAAGTAAATTATATTGCATTTATCGTATTCACTTTTGTTGGGTTTAAGAGTGAATGATCAGTCACACATCGACTATGAATGAACTAAATGTTCGATACATAAAATATGTGACCCATACAATGAGAGCAGATTATAGTGTTGGATTTTTGTATCAATATTCCTTCTGGCTAGTGCAAGTATAGGATTTAAGGGACTTTTCTTTTTTAACCGAGTAGGATGTAAAAGATTCAAATTGAGTAATTGAATTTACGTGTGAATGATTGGTCCGATTATAAATGAATTAAATATTGAATATGATACAACAACAAAAATGAAATTGTATTACCACAACAAAAAGGTCTTCCTATCACAAGATGTGCTAAGGAAGAAACACCAAAATTCAAGCAGTGTCAAGACTATATTTACAAGGCAAAGCCAAACCACTAAAACGGACACAAAGAAAGAAACAACAATTAACCAATGCCTAAGATGATAAATGGACTAAGCCACCAACCGTGGTAATTGAAGGGAAGATTGACGTATTTCCCCTTCAGCCACATGAAAGTTAACGACTTAATCTTGTCAACCACCTGCTGAATTGGACATTTTTTTTCATTGAAGACCCTGTTATTTCTTTATTTCCAAATTTCCAATATATTTTCAATATAAGTTTTGGGTGGAAATGTTGTGTTCAATCTATTGGTGGATCTATATTTCTTGAAATATATATTTCCACCAACAACTCGTGTCAAGTGCCTCTAAAGAAAACTTGTGTCAAGTAGTGGTTGATGAATTAAACATTTCCCACCCTGCTCCCAATACTCAATTTTAAAATAGTATAATGAGATTATATATTGTGATAATTTTGCGTGCAAGATGATACAAAGGATTTTAAAAAGAAAAAAACAAAGAAAGAGTGATAAACCATGACATGCTTATGAGCTGGAAGCTTTCGTATGAAATTCCAAGTTCTTGTTTTGTACTCCATTTTATTTCATGGAGATTTGACCTAGCTTATTTTTGTGCATAAAATAATGTTTTATTATTTTCATTAGGTATTGAAGGGGAAATTCTTCATATTTTATGATTTTGATTCCATCATCAATCTTATTAATTTATTTTATCGATAAATAATGAGTTAGGTTAGAAAACACATGACACTTAAGAAAATCGTTAAATTGAGTAAACACTATTTCCCTTAAAGTTTATTATAAATACGTCCATGTTCTCTATAATAATGTTTTGACAATATTATCTTATCTTTTTTCTTAGGCAATATTATATACATATATATATATACAAACACATACATAAATAATTTATTTATTGATAGACAACAAAAATTTATAAATTTATTACTACATAATTATTAATTTAATCAGTATAAGGAATCAAGTTATCTTATCTTTTTTCTTAGGCAATATTATATACATATATATACATACAAACACATACATAATTATTAATTTAATCAGTATAAGGAATCAAGTTATCTTATCTTTTTTCTTAGGCAATATTATATACATACAAACACATACATAAATAATTTATTTATTGATAGACAAAACAAAAATTTATAAATTTATTACTACATAATTATTAATTTAATCAGTATAAGGAATCAAGTAAATAATACTATTGGTCGAAAAAAATTAAATAAATACTAATTTATATCCAAAACCAACATAAAAATCTTATCATTTTTTTTTTTTACTCAATATAATGATCTTGTCTCATTTTTCAAAAATAAAATCGTCTCTTAAGAAAAGCTACTGATGAAACCAATACCGAAGAATATATTAATTTGGATGCAATTGATATATCGACGAAATTTAGTTGGTACATGGTGTTGGTTTGGAGAAAATGAAATTATATTACCAAACGGTTAAGATTTCCTAAGTATAATGTGTGCCAAGAAGAAAAGACTAAATCAAAAGGTTACAAAGTCAATGTAATGGAACATGCAAAAAAGAGAAAATGAAAATTACATATAAAGTGATAGTTCCAAGAACAAAATTGGGTTAAGCCACCAAGAATTGTAATCAAAAGAGAAAATAATGTATTTTGCTTTTAACCACCATAAAGTTTGAAGCTTAATTTTGTCGAGCAATTGATGCAATGGTGCTCTTTGTGCTTGAAAATTCATCTATTTCTTTCATTCCAAATCACGTAGACGCAAGATAACCATAATAAAAGATACATAGTTGAATGATGATGTTTTGATAAACTACCTAGATGACCAAATTGATGTAAATAGTTTGTATGAGAGCTGGATTCATTGTAACATATCCTAGCTAATGAGAACCCAAAGTCTAAATAGAACAAAAAAAATTACAATGCAAGAACAAATGATTAATGTCCTCATATGAACCACACCTACCCACACATAGCTGTTGATTATGAAGTAGGCTGTGAAGCAAAAAATTATCAGTAGGAATGTGATTATACAGAAGACGCCAAACAAATAGACTGACTTTTAGAGGTACCCACCTTATGTCAAATGATATTTGAAGATCCTTGAGTTGGAATATTTGGTAAGCAGAACTGAATGTATAATATTGAGATGAATGAATATTCTACTGTCACCCGTTTGAAACACCAACCTGCATCACAATATTATGTAACAATGCGCTCACTCCTCAACCTGCTCCTTCTCCCATGTTAATAAACACCTACACCACTTCCACGCCTCTCCCATCCTAAATGATTCATCACTGAAACAGACATCATTTTATCCACTGCTAATCAAAGAGACGACTATATCTATCATTTAAAACTCCCCTCCCAAACCAATGGTCCCACTAAAACAACGTAGACGACTCATTACTAACACAATGACCTAAGTTATCGAAGAACCAATTTCCTGCCCCAAATCGACCCCTTCACTAATAGCAGAAAGATTTTTCCACCAAACTGAGCATAACCTTCCATTTGCACGAATCCTACCTCCAACTTCCCCATAACGTAACGCTAAAATTCTATACCACAACATGTCCCTTTCCGTCTTCAACCTCCGCTACTACTTCCGCAAAATAGCTAAATTAAATTCCTTAATTCTCCTAAATTACGGTCTTTCGAACTCCTTTAGCAAGATATACAAGTGACGCTCATCCAATCAAATTTATAATTTTTGTATAAACGATATCTTATTAAATAATAAACGATGTTTTCATTAAAAAATAAACGATGATAGAGTATATATCAGTGTTATCTGTTAACTTCTAAAACAAGGCACGTAATTCCTCAAAATAAAAAACAAGGCACGTAAATTCTGTATCTGGGTGTATATTGATTTATTCTGTTATTCATCCCCACTCCTTTCAAACTAGTTATTGCGTACTAGTATTTTAAATTTGGTGAAAAAAATATCTTATGATAATGACACTGATTTTTTAGACTACATATTTGACTTGAACAAATTTAAACTGTTCTATTTAAAAAATTATTATAATTAATTTTTTTTAAAAAGACAAAATAAAATATACTAATACCAACAAAAATTTATATCCGGCACAAGAAACCTAAAAGAGAATGAAGATAATCAAAATGTAGGTAACAAATACATACTTTGGAGAGGATTTAACCAACATAAATAAAAATTAAAGCTAAATTATCTTGTTTTGATTTCAACCAACAAAAGGAAAGAAACATTTCATTTATTAATTTATTGATGCATCAGAGATTCTTTATGTGGAATGATATGACAATTTCTCTTCTTATAAACTAAACAAAAGTCAACCAAATCAATTGATGCAAGAAAATATTGCAAAACGCAATTCTCAATAATCAATTTTTTTTTTCTAATATTTTTTTAAGGAAATATTTTATTCTTATTAAAAACTAGTCAAATCTATATAATAGAAGCAAACCATATTCTATTTGAAGGATGAATTAAATATATTATACATTAAACTATTCTAATTATTTATTTATTAAATACTAGTCACATAAATTTGAAGGATAAAATAACAACATTACCACGAAAATCCATAAAACACAACTCTAGCATTGAAGAACATATCTCCCCTCCTTCTTCATTTTAATTTTTGTGGTCACTAATTATCTTTAGTCCACACTCTATACTTCTTCTTCCAATAGCTCAAAAAAAAAAAAAACACTCCTTCCAATTCAAACAAAACAACAACATAAGAGAAACAAAAGTTCGAAAATTCCTATAAACATGAAAACAGAACATAACAATAGATTTTCAGTTGTCAATAACATCATTAAAACTTCAAAACTCGCGGCGTATTTTATCCTCCTTTTGCTATCTTACACCTTAGGTTACTTATCCCATTCTTATTCTTCACCAAAATTCTCACCACCACAAAAACTCTCGTCACCGCCGTCGCCGCCACAGACACCACCGTCGCCGCCGTATATTTCTTCCATTGAACTCGACCCATTCCGAGTTAAAACTCACTGCACCAATCCAATTCCACCGGAAAAAATTCGCCGGAAAATCATCTCCCTCATCTTCAACGGAACCTCACCGTTTACCAACTTTCCTCCACCGCACGCGGCGGAGCACCTTCGCCGGAGTAAAAAAATCAAAGGATGGGGTTCAAACGGTGCCGTTTTCGAAAACTTAATTCGTAAAGTGAAACCAAAAATCATCGTTGAAGTTGGAACTTTCCTTGGAGCTTCAGCGGTTCACATGGCCGAGTTAACTCAACGGTTCGGTTTAAAAACTCAGATTCTATGTATCGATGATTTTCGTGGTTGGGCCGGGTTCAGAGACCAGTTCAAAAATATTCCAAGTTTAAACGGTGACGTTTTGCTTTATTATCAGTTTCTTATGAATGTTGTTAGTTATAATCAAACCGGTTCGGTTTTACCGGTTCCGTATTCAAGCGGTTCAGCTTTGATGAAGCTTTGTGAGTGGGGTGTTTGGGCCGATTTAGTTGAGATTGATGCGGGTCATGATTTTTTATCGGCTTGGTCTGATATAAACCGGGGTTTTAGGATTCTTCGACCGGGTGGGGTTATTTTTGGTCATGATTATTTTACTGCCGCTGATAATAAAGGGGTTAGAAGAGCTGTTGATTTATTTGCTAAAATCCATGGTCTTAAGGTGAATATTGATGGTCAACATTGGGTTATATACACTACCTATATACAATAATCATACATTACATACTTGATAAATTGATAGGTATATTCCTATTTTCCATAAAAAAAAGTATATTCCTATTTATCAAATTTATTCATCATGTAAAAGTTGAAAGTTACACTTTGAGGTCAAGAAAAGAAATTGCTATTGAATAAGTTGAGATATATGATTTTTGGGGTGGTTAAATAGAATTTTCATGTTTGAAATTTTTTACTTTTTGATTTGAAAAATATCATTCGAAGAATCATTCGTCCATTGTATATCTTAAGAGAGGAAAAAAAATATAGAGTGTATGTGTATATTGGTGATACGGTAAGAATAGAAGAAAAATAAGATGTTGAATAGATGTTAAAATATCAAAAGTGCACATATGATTGTTGTTCTCCTTTTATCTTTCAATATTCTTTATTATTAAGAATCAAGTTTCTTTACGATTTGTGGCAATGACTTGCATTATTAAGAATCAAGTTTCTTTACAATTTATGGTAATGACCAGAGAAAGTCTGGGGTATAAAAGGTAAAATGTGAAAATAGTTAAATGGTGTATAATTTTGTATGTCTATCCAAACAACGAGTCTATCTATTTGTAATCAACCAAGCATTTCTTTTCGAGTGACTAATATGATAGTCTAGGTGAAAAATAATAATAGTGTAGTTGATTATATTATAATTATAATTTAATCATGAAGATTTCATGATTAGTCACCCTACTCAGCTATATTTTTCTCTTAATGACAAATGTTAGTTGTTGTTTTTATTATAAGACAAGGTTGAACTCATAATCTATTTGTCATTCAATTCATATATTCTTCTCTCAAACCATCCTATGACTTCCACTCAATTCTGCATATGACAGGAATGATGTACTTTTTGCACATGTATGCCCGATAAATTAGAATTTTCTTTGTATTTAAAATATTTCTGAATAGATGAAGAAGGTTTCCTCTATTCTTTAAGTGTCTGTATTAGGAGTAGGGCAAGGCAATTGAAACTGTACTACTGGCTTTTAAATTTGTTTGTAGAATTTCCTTACAAGTCAAGTTGTCTTTGTACAATTTTCAGCATTTTTTTTTGGCAAATTATATGTATAAGTTCAGTTAAACTTTCGATTTGGGTGACTCAAACTAAGTTACATTTAAGTCTTATCAAAAATATGTGTGAATCTGTCTCGATTTGGTTCTATTTAATAGAATACTCTAACATTTGGAAGAGAATAAAACAATGTCACACTTAGTAAGAAATTGATTCAACATAAACTGGTGGAAACAATTGTAATATGCGGTAATGAATCTTCTCAATTATTTTTTTCTATGTTTCTTTCTCAATTGATGTTAATCTCATCATTGAATGAAAAATGTGAGATTGATTTTAATTAAAAAAAAAATGAGAGCAAAAAGTTTAATAGTGAGATTGATAAAAATTGAGAGACGTGAAAGTAAAACAACTGAGAGGATCCACTCACCTCTTCCCTAATTACACCACAAAGTATGACATCATCACCATTATGTATACAATTTTTACTTTCATATTATCTTTTCATCTCCCGGGATCCTTTTTCTCTTTCATCGGATATTATGTCCGTATTTATTCGAATAGAAAGGATATTTGTACAAATATTTTGTGATAATTTATATGACAACTTTCTCTCTCATACTTACATTATGTTTTTTATTTTTCTCTATATTGTTTTGGTTTGCATGTCAGTACATACTTTCTTTATAAATTTATGATTGTCCTAAAAAATTATCTCACAAATGGTTGTTCAAATAACACACATCTTATTCGAATAAAGTGTTGGGATACTGTGTCAGTTTTGTGCGTCTAAATAACACAGTTGCTAATTACACTGATGATATAATTTTAACTCAAGGTTATACTCACCCACATGTGGCATTCTATTATTTCAAGGATTATTGATCAAAAAAAATTCTATCACGTCAAGGACAAACTTCCTATAAGGTAAATATACGAAATTTGAAGAATTCTCTATGACTAAAGTAGAATATGTTTCTATTGAGTGACTCGCATGATATCATAGATTTAAATTTTTTATGTCATCGTGAACTTAGCTCAGTTGATATAGACAATGCATAATATATGCAAGTCCGGGGTCCAAACCCCGGCCACCACAAAAAAAATTTAAATTTTTGTATATGAAAAAGAAATTTAGGTGAGTAGATGATATTCTAATCCAAGACAGAAGAACATAGATTTAAATATGATTTGTGGGACCGTTAATAAGCAAAATTTAAGTAGTTGTATTCGAGTAAACTCATAGATTACATATGGAACATTTCGGCTACTTCTTGAAGGCTCACATTCAAGACAAATATAATGGTCCAGGTTTACTTATGCACACAATGCATGTTCTCAAGAATCATCATAGAAACGTTCGAAGAATGCAATTTATGATGGAATTTGAAAATTTAAATCATTTTCATTAAAAAATAAAAGTGCGCAAGAGAAGACATCAAAAGCAAGAATTTGAAGACAAGAAGAAACTTGCGGAAGAAGTTTTTAAGTGGTTAAGATGACATGAGTCATGCATGCAATACTTAATTTATTTTCTCTCTATAAAAAGAAGATTCATTTTTCATGAAAAAGAATTCATTTCCGTTATGTAAAATTGGCATATTGGATTACACATCCACCCACATAGGATAAAACATCTTACTTTGTGTTAATTTGAACGATGTATGTAACTCAATCAATAGAGATAAAATTTAGTCAAAGTTCCAACTTCAAACAATGTTGCTGCGGCTTTGTCATACATTTGGTTCCATGGACCAGCAAAATTCTCCTTCCACAATTTGAAAATTTATATGCCACATTAAATGCCCTAGTATTTACTGCTATAAAAGCGAAAAAGTCCTATGTAAACTGGGAGAGGGGTTTGGAGTCCAAACAGTTAGTTTGTCGATATGCAAAAAAAAAATCCTTCAAAGTGAAGACAGATTTTGTTGGCAGAAGAGTTCAAAAATTAGCCTCCATGTGTGGAGATGCATGCTTCACAGGCCAATTTCGGTTTCGCAGGGGACCGCAAGCTTGTTGAGACGGACGTTGAGGTGCCACTGAACTACGAACTGTGGAGACTTGCGTCGTATTACGTGAGTGCTCTTGATTTTTAATTGGTGTGGAGGTCCTACCTGCAATCATTTAAGTTATTCAGATATCAACTTTTCTATTAGATTCACGAGCCTTACATTGAAAGAATGAAACTATAAACAATACATTTTCCAGATTATTTATGAGCGAACATTAATATTGTACTTAACTCACCTAATTAGGTATAAAATTCCTTAAGTAGTTGTTTACTAAATAGCATACTTAAATACCTGGGTCACACTTTAAAAGCCATCAAAATAGTAACAATCTGTAGCAAAGAACACTAGTTACTAGTCCTATTTGATAGAATTGAGATAATGGGAAAGCTACCAACAATGAACTGCAAGAAGTCACCTGCAGGACGGTGACGACAATGTGCTCATTCAATGATCTCCAATAATTGATCTTTCATAGTACCGATCAATGACAACAACAACTTAGCCTTTTCCCGCTATGTCGATTCAGCAGAAAAGATGACGTGATAACATAATCCTCTATAATGTAACAAGCTTAGAGAAAGACCGTTTACCCCCAAATCTCTTTCAATGGTGTGGGCTATAATTTTTTTGTACTGACTGCACACCTTTAACTACTAACTACATAATGACAGTTATACCGTTGTCAGTCGAAGGATGAATTAAAATATGCTATTGACCCTTTATTTGGCTTCCTTCTCTTATAAACTTGCTTGCATGATAGAAGGCTGTAGTACACTATCAACCATTCATGACTAATAAGTGGTCCTAAGAAAAGACTGAGTATGACAGCAGGGGCGGGTTTTTCCTTCCCTGACCCCGACTCCTCATAAAAAACCAATCCCCACTCCCTAATACTGGATGTAGTTGGAAAATGGATATCCCCGCCTCTCGCCCAAAAATTAAATTAAAAAACATTTATTATGATCACTATAATAATGGGTCTTGTTGCCAAACCCAGAAAAGACATTAAATATTTCGACAATCATCAAGTAAAGCAATCATAACATAAAGTTAACCTGAGACTCGGTCAATAGTTAGAGACTTCAAGCGAACAAGAATAAAAGAAAACAATATGCAAATACAACTAGCAAATTCTGGGATTGGATTAATATGAAAATAAATTAAAATAAAAGAGTTAAATGACTATTACCGGAATCAGTCATTCTAGGAGCAGTAAACTTTTTGAATGGCTTGTCAAGGGCTAAATTTAGGGAGTGACGAGTTGCCAACTGTTCAGCAGTATATTGTGTGTTGGTCACAGTGGATCCTGAATTGGCACTGCCGTCTTTCTTTCGTAAAGCGCTCCACCTCTAAAAGAGTATTTGGATAGACCATGGAAATGTGTAGTATTAATAGTCAATTAACAATAATGTGAAATGGAAACAAAACAATTAGTACAAAATTGTACTTGCAAGCATTATCAACTAAACGCAAAACAAATATTCATTTTACTATGACCTAAAATAGCTGATTACACATCTTATACATATCAGAAGTTGCTTGAAGAGCAGTATTTGTAAAACTCCGTTGCCGGGATTTGAACCCGGGAGAACAGGGTGATACCCAGACATCTGACCTGACTAGATGACAACGGTTTAAAATAAATTTAGTACCATCAGTCATCAAACTCCAGTAAAATGTAATATTTAAGAAAGACAAGCAGTGTGCGTGCACATACTTGTTGTTCGACTGATGATTTTTCTTTCATCCTTTTAGAATCAAGAAAGAGATGACATAACACTGTACAGATATGTACACTAAATATGGTCAGCCTCGCAGGCACAACTACAGTAGCTGCTAGATCTAGCTGGTATAGATCTGCCAAGACTGCCATGTTAGAAAAATCACATAATAAGACAACTTATTAGCGTCCATGTTAACAAAGCAACCATCTATAGGAATCCATGGATTGTGACCTATCAATATTTAACTTAAAACAATGCCTGCCACCGTTATCTACCTTGTTAATCAGCATGATAACACAAACCAGAATGAATTTTGATAAACATTCATGCTTAGCAAAGTTGATCATTTTAAAAGTATCAACCACAGAGAATGGGGATTCAATGATTTAACCTATCTGTTTTGAATTTAAGGGAAAATCAGGCTGGTAGGCAAATGTAATAGATAGTGTATTATAGTGTACATCAATCTAGGCCAAAGATTAAATAAACTACATATTGTTATATAATGCAGAACTTGAGGATTAATTCATCATTCTAGTTGCCAATGGAAACTGTTATAGGGCTATGACCACTGTTGGAAATTCTGCCTTTATTGTGGTCCGCCCCTAGTGGCCCAAATTGCAGCCTTTGGTTTGCCTTCATTGCAGCCTCCAACACCTTCATCATGTTGGCTTTGAGGGGGAGGATTTAGTCTCACATCGGATAGATAGGACTCTTGAGAAGAGTTTATAAGGAGGAGGCACTCCACACGTTACAGGCCGGTTTTGTAACGATGAGTTAGGTACTAAATTTTAAATAAAGAAATATTATTTTGCAGGGGAAATGGGATTTTACACAACATTTGGAGTTGTGGCTATGTGACTAAAAAGTCATCGGCTGACGTTATGGAATAGACCTCTTGTAAATGTAAGGGAAGGATGCAGGTTATCCCTTCTCTGGATCCCTCGTGGCAGAAGCTTTGTAGCAGCAGGTTACCCCTTTTTTATGATTTTGAAGAACTTAAACCCTTAAAACGTATTTTCTTTCCTTTCTTCACTGCCCTAATGGGCATGACTATTCACAAATACTTCTAGCTATTAATCAGAAGAGGGATAGTGATAAACATGTTGCCTCACATGAAATCTATTCTATACTTCTAATAAAGGGGATACATAATTTTTTGGTGAAGCCTATTTTAAATATACCTAAATTAAACAGTATTGCTCTTAAACCTATTAATTATGATTCAATTGCTAATATGTCGTTGTTTAATCCTCAGATTTAAATAGCAGTGGCTATGGATATGGTAAAATAGAGGAACAATATCTTATTAAAAAATAAAAGCGGAACGTTTTGCACTTTAAAAGGAGGTAGATGGTAAAAGTTTATAACAAGATGTGATAAATAGATATACCGATAAGCACAATAGAAAAATGGATAGACGGGCACATTAGTGCCCGTCTTTCCGCTGGTATACATAATACAAATGCATGCTGAATTGCTGATAAAGAAATGGTATAATGAGTGGAAAATGCCACGTAATTCATAAACTTTTAGGGTTGAAAAACCACCTGAGACAATTCTGTTGCACTTCTCTTATTAGGAAAGCTGTCTCCGTTTGCCATGGCTACCCAATTCCCTTCACCGCATCTCTGAACAGCAGCCCTTAGCTGATTGTCCTCTTCCTCTGACCATTCTTTTCTTTTCCTTTTGGAAGCTGTGGTACCACCAACTGTTCTCTTGGTTTCTAAAGCATCTGTTGCTGATACAGTTCGCAGTTTCTGCCTCTGAACAGTAACTGGAAACGTAACGCTTGTCTGTTCCATCAAATTAGAGGGCTGTGAAATTTCCTTTGAAGTTCTAGATGAACAGTAAACGGGAAAATTTACAGTCATTGGAGCCTCAATTGTTGAGCTACTAGGGGTAGATTCACCTAGCGTGCGGGAAGCAATTATCACCTGATGATTAAACAACGCCGAGAACCAGGCTGGTCAAAATTGAAGAACAACAAATAGCACATACAAGATGTTTAAACATTGAAACCATAAAGAACTTAGTTTTTCCACACTATATGGGACTATCAACCAACCAACAAAAATGGGATCTATAAAAAACCATATTTTTCAGTAAAACCATTAGCAAATTCTTTTTCGTAGGAGTCTTATATACTCTTTTAGGGCTTCTACCCATTTTAATCAGAGCATCAATATTGTGATCCAATTTCTCCAATGAAACCTCTACTACTCTTCTGATGTGACCATACCACCTTGGGCAAGTTTCTATTATCTTCTCCTTGATAGGTTCTACATCAACTTTCTCTCGTATATTCATCCATAATCTTACAATTTTCTTGTATACTTGCTCATCCTTTTCTGCATTCTCATTTTTTCTACACTTATTTTTGTGCTTTTGCTGTTTCTTCAAAAGTATAAAACATTACTAGTCCTATAGCTGTATGATAAGGCAAGCCACATCACTGCCAGTTATTAATCTGATATAATCCGCTTTTTTGCTAGAATTATAATTATAAAGCTTCCCACAATCAGAAAGAAATTTGCAAAATTTAAATGTGTGATTCCACTAAGGACCTCTATAAATAAGACAAAATTTAAGAAATGTGCCATGAATACTGTTTCATTTAATAGAGGTCTGATAATATGATAAAGTAAAATGTAACTAGCTAAGTCGCAAACACAATTTTAAAATATTGAAATAGAATTAATAATTAGTATATTAGTAAATTCACCTTCGCACATGCTGAGGACTCTGATGTAGCTTCAACATGTACAGAAGGAAATGATTCCAGCTCGCAATCTAGGTCACTATCATCATCCTGAAAATATGAAAACAAAAAAGCATGAATAATACATGAAAGTACAATACCTATCCAAGAATCTACGAAACAAAAATTCAATAAAAAAAAAAAAAAGAGTACAGCTGATTGTGCAAACCTAACTGGAAATGGCAATTGGAAGAGTAACAAAGGCAGTACATGTAAAAGGGTGGTTGTGACTAAAATAATATACAGAATAATGATAATGTTCTTATTTTCATCATGAGGAGAACCTTTATGTTGCTAATAAAAACTCAACTGTTAATCACATAAATTTTGACAGAGAATAAACCGAAATTAAATTGTGCGAGTATGATGCCTTGAATTAATGTAATGTGATATTAACTATAACTGATTAGTCATAGAATATGGACTTAAAGTCTAACGCATCACCGCATAACTGGCGCTTAAGGCGATGACTGCTCAAGCCTTGTATGCACTACTTACTACATATCTCTATGTGATGTGAGACTAAACACACCCAGCACAGTGACAAAGCCGAATGCTCAAATAAAAGCAGCTAAAAGTTGCCAGAACTAAGGCACTAGGGGTAGACCAGAATTAAGGTGTTAATACATTGCAGTAATTCAAAATCATGTACAATTGAATGATTAAAGATCCCAGATACCAACAGTAGTTTCAGCTCAGGTATGTCTGTTTTTAACAGCTTGTATAGTGCCCACATAAGCACCGTCACTTGTAACAAGGGGCCTGTTTGGATTAGCTTATCTACTGGCATAAGTTTTCTGAGACTATTTTGGACAACTTATGAAAACAACTTATGATAATTTTCGTAAGTTTTTTTAAACTTGTTTTCACAAGTTCTTTAATATAGCTTATAAAAACAACTTACAACATATACAAAAACCATTTAACTTTATTTTATCTTTAGCTACAAAAATAGCTTATGTGAGCTTATACATAAGCGCTTATCATGAAAACCACTTGTGTTATAAGCTGCAAATAAGCTATTTATCCAAACAGGCCCCAAACAATCAATTATTCAATTAATTATTGCAACAACTCTGCTGATTGATCCAACAATAACAGACACAAACATCATAAGCTATCCGAACAAAACGAGGTTATTAGATTAGATCATGAAATCGCTCTAATAGACAATCTAATCATTCAATATATAAATATAGAAAACAAAATAGGGGACCCGTTCGGATTGACTTGTTTTTAGCTTATGAAAAATAGCTTTTGCAAATAAATAAGCTTTTATGTTAATTCATAAGTTCCCACTAACAAAAATTGTATCTTCATAAGCTGCTTTTTCAAAAACTATCCTAACAAACTTATAAATAATACATAAAAGCTTATTTATTTGCATAAACTATTTTGCATAAGCTCAAAAAATAAGTCAATTCAAACGAACCCTAGGTCACAAATATAAGCACGGATTCCTTCTTCAGGTTAATTGAATAGCTTGTGTATCTGCTTTATAAACAAACCAGATACATCAATTATTCAACTAATCTACAAAAAAGAATTTTTGCTTATAAATGAGACCGGATGGAGCATGAGACAGACCATAGGTTCATCGCCCTCTTGTTTGAAATCTTGCGGCGAGGAATAACCATACGCCAAGTGGCGCCATAGCATCTGATACTCTCTGGCATTAGAAATACCAGTGGAAGTTTTGTTCACCAATTCATTCCAATCAAATTTGGTATCAGGGTAATTTGCTAATTCCTGAAACAACGTCAATAAGGTCTTTGTGCCATACCTGCAAAACACAAAAAACGATTATTCAGCATGATCAATCAAACACACACAGAGAGAGAGAGAGAGAGAGAGAGAATTCAGCATGATCAATCAAACACACACACACACAGAGAAGAAGAAGAAGAAGAAGAATACCGTTGTGTGATTGAAGCAGCGTCGTTTTCGGAGAAGGTAACCTTCTTGGGATTATTTTCTGCCATTGGTAATCCCAAATTGTTGCAAAACCCTAAACCCTCTATTGAAGAAGAAATAGATAGAGGTTTTATTGTGTCGTGTAAGGTTACACAAGTGAAATGTTTTTCACCATTGATATAATATTAAACAATTCAATAAAAAATAAATAAATAATATTTATTTTTTTAATAATTAAAAAAAATTACACACGTGGCGTCCACGTCAGCATTGACTCGGTCAAAATTAGCATGGGGTCAAAACTGCAAAAGAGACAGTACTTAGAGGGCTGGATTATATTTTATTTTGTTAGGGAATCAAAATCGCAACTTTTTGATACTTAGGGGTCAAAACTGCTATTAAACCTTTAATTTATCTATCAATTTAATCTCTGATACTGTCAAATAAATGCTAAAAACAAAAAGAGGTGAGAATCCTTGAGAAACAAGTTAAGACAGTTAAACATTATTGTTTGAACGCCTTCTAATAAATAACATTTAAACTTATTGTTTAATCCTTTGAGTAGTCAAAATTGATTCTAATGATATATAGCGTGTGTTTGGTTTGCAAAACAGCAAGTATTGGGCAGACTAGTACATGACAGAACAGCACAACACAAGGTAGAACAGCACAGGACAAATTTTTATGGTATTGAATAATTTTTTGTTTTATACGATTTTTGGGGCACGAAATGCTATTTTGGTATTTTTGATAACCTGTACGTGGGATAAAAAGTTGTGATGTGGTTTGGTGAGGAAATCAAACGCAACCGGTCTCTTTTCAAAGTTTGTGTTATTCCTCACTCAATAATGTTTGATCATAACGGTTATTGCCCCTATCTTTATTCTTCTTATTCAATAATTGATTCGCATAGTCAATTTTTTATAAACTCACCCAATGCCTCGGTCAAAATTGAGTGAGTCTTATCATGTGAATCACAAATTCGATGGGGTTGGCACGGTGCTAGTGGGAGAAACACAAAAGATAGTTGAAACATGACATTTGGGTGTGTTTTCTAAGAACTGTAAACTGTATCAATTAATTATGGAGGCGGAACTCTTAGTTTATGGATTCATGCTAATAAAAAACCACAAATCAAATAGAACTAAAATAACAATTGAATCTCTTTGATCTTGATGACAAAAACATCCGCACTAGTCGAGATTGTAGATTCTTAGATCTAGCAAAGAAGATGTCATTAAACCCATGAAGATTGTAGATGCAAACAGTGGCGGATCTTGAGTTATTTTTTGGGAGGTGTCAAAATTGTATGAAATATATATTAAACTGTTTGATATTAAGAGCCAACTTGTCAACTGATTCAGTGGTATATTTTGCTTGAATGCAGAGTAGGGGGTGCGGGTTACAGAAATATAAAAAGGAAGATGATGGAAGGGTCGAACACGGGACATTTGAAAGAAAAACAACCCTCATTTCCACTGCGTCAACTAAATACTAGTGTTAATATTGTGCATGATCTAATATATATAGAAAAGTTGGGGGGTGTCATGGCTCCCATGGATCCTAACCAAGATCCGCCACTGGATGCAAATCACAAATTCGATTGGAGTGGCGTGGTGCTGGTGGAAGAAACACAAAAGACAGTGGAAACAAGGCATGTTTTTCAAAGCTTGTGTTATTCCTTATTTAATAATAAAACATCAATTATCTATAAGAACTATCGGGATGGTAGATTAGTGAATAAGGAGTAGCTCAAACTTTGAAAAGAGGCTGTATGGAGTTAGAATCAATTTTGCTCCTTAAAGGATTAAACCATAAGTAAAATAATGTTAAACTGTTATTTCTAACTTGTTCCTTGGAGGTTGTTCCTTGGAGGTTCTTCAACGTTCTTTTAGTTTTTAGCGTTTATTTGACACTATCAGAGATCAAATTGATAGATATGACAAATAAGTCAGGGATCGATTTGATATTGAGAGACACAATTCATGGACCAACTTGATTTTTAAGGAATAATTCAGGGATCGATTTGATAGTGTAACAATTTGTAATGACTTTCATTTAAAAAAAGTCCAAAAAAAAATTCAATTTTTTTCGATCAAATTCGTCTCTGTACATGTGGAAGTTGACTTGGAACTCCACGTCGGCGCTTAATGTGACATGCCAGCACTGTTAACGGCGAGACTTGACGAAGGGACTAAATTGATTGACATTTATAAAATCAAGGGATATATTTGCTATTTCGAAAAATTGAGGGATGAAATTGACCAATGTATGCAAATTTGAGGACCAAAATGCCTATTCACTAAAAATGGATCAACATGTCTCATGAACTTAGGGACATCCCACTTCTCAACATTTAAAATGTATGAACTACAGCTACTAGGCTACTTCACAAAAAAAAAGAATCAACATAAGTTGATATATTTTATACAAATTTTGAATCACATATATTAATTTTTATTGATCAATTTTTATTAATATTTTAGGACGGATTGAGTATTTTTTTAATAGAAAAATGATACTTCTATAATTATTTTCTTACAAATTAATAACATTGGCCTGAAATTATTATCCTTGATTTTTTTTAAGCAAAATAACAAAAAGAAAATTGTCAAGTGGATTATATTCACACATTTTATGTGTCTAGAGGGGAAGAATTTGGTGTTTCCAACCTGGTCAATATAATTTTATTTTCATTTTTTTGATGAAAACAAAATTACTATTGACGAAATATATTTTTGTATATGGTTTGGAACATTAGAAGTCTGTATCTTATTTGGTTCTGGATTTTTTATTTAGGCACCTAACAATTGTTCACAAACACTTGAAATACATTGAACGATAATCAATTATCGACCGAACAACCAATTTAAAAAATCATTTGATCGATTTAAAAAATGTTTGAACGACAATTAATTAACTATCTTTCCTTCTTTTTTTAGGGTACCTAGCAATGCCTTTGGTTCTCTAGAAGTCCATTTTGTCATTTCATGGGCAATCTAATTAGAATTCTGATCTTCTCCCATAAAAAATTGCTCACTCCAGCCAAAATTCTGGAAATACTCCTGCGTGACTTAAGTCATGCAGCCTACGTGAATTAACTCATGCAAAGGTAATTACGTCTTTTCAGTTGAAAGCGAGCAAAAATAGTTGACAGAAGAGCAAAATTCATCTAATTACCCATTCTTCTAGTCTAGCCCAACGAAGAGACACTCTAGGACGTCCAACCAAATAATGGTGGCAAACCCTAAATTTTGTGGATATTTTTTTTCTTGTTTCTAAATGTAAATAACATTGTAAATGCACTTTGATGAATAACCCACGCTTCGACATTCAGCCAGTTCGGAGCACATGTTTGTTGCTAGTAATTATATTAAATTTAAAAACGCCATATACTTTTAATTGTCAATTAAACATGCGTTTTGTTAACTCAGAATAACACATTTATAACTTCTCATTGTCTCTTGCTACCAAAATCCAAAAATGAAGGAATTTAAAATAACAGAGGTTGAATGGAAAAAGTCTCATGGAAGAGTATAACATCCAAAACTAAATTTAAGATAAAAAAAAATAATCGAATAACATCCAAAAACTTATCATAAATCATAACATTGTTACTAAAAAAATCTCATGGAAGAGTATAACATCCAAAACTAAATTTTAAGATAAAAGTTAAACAAATGACATTCAAAAACTTAAAAAAATAGTTTATCATAATATTGTGATTACAAGAAGATTCTACATTGAGTTTAATTATCACATTAGACCAATAAAAATCAAACAAATGAGATTGATACCACACATTCACCGTAAAACGTAAGACAACAGGTATATAGTCAAACTATAAGACATTAGATATGTGTCATATACGCATGCTATAAAAAAGAAGAAACTTGTCTCATTCCTTATCTGCATGCTGGATAGCTAATCCATCTCCATATGTGGGGTGGAGTCTTCACTACTTTTGTTTTCCTCCATTGTCTCCTTGCGTTGTCGTTGAATAGGGTGATGTCATGAACCATTTGTGTTATGTGTTCATCGTGATGCTACTCACAAATTTAGTAGTACATGTACGTGTGTTTCTGATAAAATGAAGTTGGACAACAACCAATGCCATACATACATGATAACTGTCTAAAACTATTTTGATACATGCCCACGTGTCGTAACACCAGCAATATTAGAAGAAAAAAAAAGACAATTTCTACGGTACGCTAAAAAATTTTGAGTGCACCGGTACACCTGTGTGTTTAAATGAATAGTTTAATGAATTATTTTCTTTAGAATAAATATTTTCTATCATTTACAATTATAATAATTATACTTTATTTCTCAAAAGTGTCGGCAAAGCAAAATTCATTTTTTTTTTAATTTTTACTACTAATAATAGTGAATATTGATTATTTTTTCGATAAAATATTAAAAAATTTACTATAATTCTTATAAAGAATGAAATGATGTTTTTTTCTTATGGAATAATATTTTCTAAAATATAAAAGTCGATAAATATCTCTTTTTTACATAAAAATTATTGTTAACATATGAATTTATGAAATAGGTGTACCGGTACACCTTAATTTAAGGATGTACCGTAGAAACTCCCCTATAATTATCGCGTTATAATGTGAATATTTTTCCGATTTTGAGAATCGATAAAATTTAGCTAATGTGTTAGCAAAAATTCTATTTGTGATTTTCATTGCCTTGTCGTAGAACCAAATGAGTGCTAACTATTACATTTCTTTAACAAACCACCAAATCACCTTATCATTCATTTTTTAAAACCATATATGTGACTCAAAGATAGACTACTTCGATGACTAACTCAGATAATAAATTCGACTAAATATAAAATGAAAAATGTCAATCATTCAATCTTTATTGACGATCTAGATCACTTACTATATCTACATGGTAAAAACAACATAATGGAATCTCTTTCCAACTAAAAGATGGATCCATATTCTTGTGAGCACAATCATGATAGTCATAGTGTAAATATGTTTGTCCAGATTAAAAGAAGGGTGGGGTGCCATTCTTTAAAAGCCTTTTCATGTTACTTTTTGGGAACTAGTTGATATCAATGTCATCCTGTTTAAAGATGATGTTTTTATCTTAGTATGGACATAAAAAATACGTGGCATTAGTACTTTTTGGACCACGTCTCTTTTTATCTCTTCTCACACACCAATTGGCAATTGGTATCTTATGAAGAATGATGTGGTGAAATTAAAAATTATAATCTTTACAAGGCACCTATGTTTAGATATACATGCATTTGTTAAGCATAAAGGAATTCTATTATTAGCAATCTTAGTGTCAATTGTCAAATGTGGTCCCATATGGTTTGATATGTTATTTTAACTCATTCCCCCAAAAAAATGTATGATATTTTAACTCTATTTTTTTTCTGGATTATTTTTTAAAAAAAATATCTAGTTTATCACACACTAATAAATACTTCCTCTGGTTTTTTTATTAGAGACATACAATCTATAAAAGTTTTTTTTTTAAAAAAAAGATATTAATTCTTGAGATGCCGCTTTGTCGAACACACCTCTCAATCTGCTAATCGATAAAAGGTAAAAAAAAAAGAATAAAAAGAAAATATGCTATTAATAAATTTTGATCTAAACACAAGCTTGTTGTCATTATCACAACAATTTCTTACGTTGCTCTTAAAAAATTTGCTTTTAAAAAATGATTAAAAAGAAAATTTGTTATTAAAAAATGAATAAAAAGAAAATTTGCTTTTAATAAATGAATAAAAAGAAAATTAGTTTTTAAAAAATGAATCCTTTGACGTCGTTGCTCACTCAACCTCATTTGTATGTAACAGTATCGTCGTTGTGATTTGGTTCTCTCCGGTGTCAAATCCGGTGGATTAGTTTGACTTTTTCAAAAAAAAATATATCATCGTTGCACACCCCATCACCTACCCTATTATGCCCCATGTCCCTATCGTTGTCGCCTCACCATTGTGCACCCCTTAGAATCTTGCTAGCAGTCAAGTTAGAGTGCAATTTATTAGGATAACTGCTATGAACTGAATAATACTTCATTTATTGATTGTATTGTATTGAATGAATTACAAGAGTGATCGATATGTTGCTCTATATATAGATAGGATAAGGACTATTGGTAACTAACCTAACAGTCACTAGCATAGAAATAGAAATAGAAAATCGCATAATTGGTTTATAACTAACTTAGACTAAATCAAACCCCTTAGATATGGTTATTGTATATATACACCCCTTGAAGGAATTGAGTTTGTCCTTCTGCATATAATTGAATTTATGAATATAAAACAATTTGTTCGGACTTGTGTTTTGTCTAAACGATGGAAGAACGTTTGGAAAAGTCTTGCTAATCTCAAGTTGCATCACTCTGAGAAGGAGAAGAGTTATATCTTCAGTTGGTTTGTATCTTATCTTTTGTCTAGTCGTGACTACTCTCTTCCTTTTCATAGCGTAAGTTATGAGTATGATAATGCTGCAGATTGCCACAAATTCACAC
>Ga0315915_1001598_pt1 | contig 27705 bp, 13 predicted proteins | sample MpolbnodulesMG_FD_207738 | JGI IMG/M metagenome (GOLD analysis project Ga0315915, IMG submission 207738) | Medicago polymorpha root nodule microbial communities from Los Angeles, California, United States - branched nodules | ecosystem: Host-associated > Plants > Roots > Nodule | place: USA... | reverse complement strand
AGTCTCTTGCTTGTGTGCTTGAGCAATAGAAGTCTCTTGCAGTTGTGCTTGAGCATTGGAAGTCTCTTGACTGTGTTCAGGAGCATAGGAAATCTCTTGCAGTTGTGCTTGAGTAATTTGAAGTCTCCTGCTAGTTGTAGCATTGAGCAGTTTTAATTTGATATTACCTTTTTAGTGAACTCTTCTTGGAAGTGCAAGGGGGACAGGTTTACTTCCGGTTTGTGGAAGGAACCTGTATAATTGCTTTGTGTCTTTCTTCTCTCTCTTTCTCTCTCTCTCTCTCTCTCTCTCTGTTTTTATCCGCTGCAGTTATATTCTGATTATCACTTAAGAAGCTGAACTCTATCTGCTTCTGATCAGTGACATCAGTAGGAGAAAACGAAGAAAAAGCAAACACAATTCAACCCCCCTTCTTGTGTTTTTCTCACCTTCATACGTTCGGTATAAACGTCCAACGCTCGATGAGGGGAGAGTATCATTCACTTGGGTGGAATTAACGAACGACGAAAACGTGAAGAGCATGTTTAGCATGTTCTAGTGGATAGATATGCGAGTAACGTTGCTGAGGTCAATTAAAGATATTATTAAGAGTCTGATTCCGCCAGAAGATCTTGATTAGGTAGGGAAATGCACCTTTCAACTACAACAATTGTCTTCCTCTGGATGGGGTAATTCAAACTTGTTAAACGACAGGACTCAAGCATTCGTCCAACATTTCCATTGTTCCTTTCAAAATATTAAATTCTTGTTAGGATGGTTTAAATGAAGGTATTGAAGTGTCAAGGAATGGACCTCATTCTTTTTACACTTAAATACCGTCATTTAAACTAAGCCTAACATGAATTTAATCTTTTGAATGGAACAGTAAAAATGCCGAACGAATCTTGGAGTCCTGCTGCATAGCGAATTTGAATTTATCCCATTCAGAGGTAAGATAATTGTTGTAGTTGAAAGGTATATTTCCGAATGTGATGTAATGTAATGAATTTACCACTTTTCGAATTTATTTATTCATTACGCAACTTTTAATCGAATCCACGTTGGACTTAATTAGTGTTTATTCGAATACGCAATTTTTAATCGAAATTATTCAATACGGATTTTAATTATTCAATACGCGATTTTTAATCAAAATTATTCAATACGCGATTTTAATCGAAATTATTCAAAACGCGATTTTATTTAAAGTACCATAATGTCAAGTAAAATGCGCGCGACACAAAAAGAAAACATAAAAAAAAATCCAAAACAATTAGGCATTAGAAGTCATTACATTCATTCTTCCTCGTCACACAAGTCAATCGGGTTGCCCGCTACGGTCCTTGGGGCACCTTCTTTTGGTTGAGGACCAAAATAGCATGTCCTCCCGCTCCTCCTCAACCTCGACTGATTGTACACCGGCAACTTCGAACCCTTCTTTTTTTCGGAACCATCACAGACAATTTTGTGCCATGTCATAGGCGATTTTTCTTTCTTCTTGCCATCATACTGAACGTTACCCTGGTTCTGATTTTGAGACATATCTACATAAAAAAAATTGGCGATCAAAACCTAAAGCAAACAACAATGCCATAAAATCATAAAATCAAAACCTAAACATAAACCTAAACTATCATCAAAACCTACACCTATACCTAAACAATTTTAACAATTCTACAACAATTCATCAAAACCTAAACCTAACAATTATAACAATTCATAACAACCTAAACCTAAACAATTCTAACCTAAACTATTGATGTAGTATTTTTACACAATCAAAAGTAAGTATTATATGTATCGTCTCCTCGGGGACTAGTGCGGTATCATGGACCGTTCGACACCAAATATCATTCTAAGTTAAAAGAATAGTTGTTTGTTTGTTTATAACTAAATTAACTATGTTGCGATAATAAAAGTTGAGATTAATAAGGCATGAAACTTGTTAGGATTAGAGTTCCTCGATCAAGCGTCACACGTAACCTAATGATCATATACAGATTCTAGCTTTTCTTTGATATTATCACGTATCCCTCGACAATATCATTCGTGTCCAAATAATATTGTGAGATCAATTGTATCATTCAATCGTCGATGTCTCAAACTATTGAATGATCCAAGAGTCGGTCTTATCATTTAATCGATGATTTCTCAATCTATTAAATGATAAGAAAGCTTTAAGTTTGGATACAAAAGGTGATTATCAAAACATCAATTCCATGTCTAGAATTCATGTTGTGATAGATGATTATTCTAAACCTAGATTCAAGAGTATTTTTCAATCACAATTAAATCAAACATAAACAATAAAGTGCAAGAATAATCTCAATATCAAATCAAATGCTAGAACCGTATATTTATAGATCAAAAGATTACGTGTTTAGCTAAGATCAAGTATCTCTAATCCCATCAAAGGTGATTTAGCTACTCATTGTCATGGAAGCTTTGCAAGAATGAATTGAAAGAGAAGGATTCATTACAACTTGTGATTTCTCAGCAAAGGATGAAGAATCCACCTTCTATCACTCTCACTCTCAGAAGAACAAGCCCTCTCTCTCTCTCTCTCTCTCTCTCTCCCTCTCTCTCTCTCTCTCTCAGACTATTACAAGATATTATATATGATTCTCAGATATTTTCAATGAATGGAGCAAGTGAGATTTTATAGACTTTCTGATTTGCACCAACTCGCCTCGCGAGTAGCTTCATTCGCCATGGCGAGTTGAGGTTACTTCACCAGTGGGTTTGTGACACGTCACCTCTTAGGAGATTTAGCCGCCCTAACTCGCCTCGCGAGTAATATTGTTCGCCATGGCGAACTCTTGACTTCCTTGCTCGCCTTCAGTTCGCCGTTGCGAGTTGGAGGCGTGTGATCTCTGGTGCTCTCTGGAATTTCTCGCCTTTCTACTCGCCATTGCGAGTTTGTTCGCCTTTCACTCGCTATTGCGTGTTGGAGGCGAGTAACCTATGGTGCTCACTGCCTAAGCTTTCCTCTAACTCGCCTTTCTTCACCAATCACTCGCCATGGCGAGTAAGCCTTTGTATTTTTTCTTTGTTTTTCTTCTTTGCTCAGTGTCTTGAGTTCAATTTCTGCACAATTGGGTAAAGTAAGATAGATAAAGCGTAAAAGGGCCATAATCACTTATCTCTCGGCTTTTACCTAAATAACTGGCAAAACAAGTAACAAAAGTGCCTTAAATATTCATTTGAATTACTACTTTCTAGCACTTATCAACTATCCTAAAAGCATAAAACTTAAACCTAACAATTCTAACACTTTTAACAATTCTACAACAAATCGTCAAAACAATAAAACCTAAGCATAAATCTAACATATCATAAAATCATAAAATCAATAAAACCTATATAATCGAAATTTAACAACAAAAAAAAACAATTCAACCACAGAACAACAATGTAATAGGATTCAAAAAACTTACTTGTTTTTGTGATTGAAATTGGCTTGGAATGACTGAAAATCGCACCTAGGAGAACCAAACACGTAACAATGAAGTTTTGGAAACTCCTATGTCTGTTTTGTTCTTATAACAGAACTTCGGCAGTTAACTGCCGAGGTTTTCCTCATTAGTTAACTGCAGCCGGTTTCAATCAAATTCGGCAGTTAACTACCGATGGGCATTTAAGTAATTTACTCGTGTTTTTCGGCCCTAACAAATGTGTCAACAACAATTTTCATATTCCAATTTCATACGGTGAAAAATTCATGCAGTAAAAAAGATGTTGACGTAACTTTTTCCTTCAGCAAATAGGCCACAAATAATTCATTGGAATTATCAAATTAAGATGCTTTATAAACACGTGGTTGATCGGTCGATCCGAGATATAAGAGATTCAAACACCTTAAACATATACTTTTACGTATGAAATAACTTAATTTAAAGAAAATAAATCATTTTGCATGTCTAATAGATTCTTCCACTAAAATTTGTCGATAGTTGATGATAGTAGATATTTTAAACCTATGATAATTGTTAAAAAAGAAATAACAAAGATACATCAGTCACTATTTACATTTCTCATATAAGTTGGTTAAAAGAGAAATATAAACACATTATTTAGGTGAATTCTAGGGTGAAGGTTCAATTAAGTCCCTCACCGGTGGACCATCTAAAAACTACTGTTAGATTTAACCAACGGTTTAGATTTGTTAATAATTAAAATGAGAACATGAATACATATGCACACACAATTCTACCTCTACCTCTTCCATCTTCTCCACCCCACCAAAAATATGTAGATGTTTGCAAACAGTTGACTTGAGAAAAGGCCATGAAATCCATTTTATTTGGCCCTTTTGATTTTGTTTGTGTTTGAGTGGTATTGGAAATTTTAATTCAAGAATTGATTCAATTTAAACATCTGGTCTAAAACCAAAAAGTAATTGAAGAGAACAAAGATGGGGTTCCATTTCCTTCATTATTATTTAATTATTAATAGAACAATCTAATGATACAATGGTGTGGTCAATATTATTTAATTATTAATTCACCCTAATTAACATCAATTGAGAGGTATATTCTGCAAAATTTCGATACAACCTAACGGTACGACGGTGTTCTCTCAATTGATGTTATATTCTAGAAGTATATTCATCCTAATTTTGTGAAAAGTTTTTCATTTGCTAGAAGTGTATACTGCAAAAATTCAGTATGATGAAGGGTATGAGGAAGAGATATACTTCTTAAAAAAAAAATTGGGACACTCAAACAAAAAAATGACAAGGAAGTGAAGACACTATAGTATGTAAATGTATTGATGTTTTCATCTTTGTTTTCAACAAATCTAAACCATTGATCAAATCAAACGGTAATTTTTAAGTGATCCACCGGTGAGGGACTTAATTGGACCCTCACCCTAGAATCCACCCATTATTTAATAATCCACTCTTCTCCGGTCCTCCTATATTTTACTGGCCCTGCATAATTTTACTAAAACCCATTTGAATTTTGGCTAATCAAAGATTATTTAATGTTTTTTTACGCAAATTAAAAATTATTTAATTAGAGAGTGTGTTGCTAACCTAATTTGCTATCATAATGGTGCTTCTACATATAGATTTTTGGTCTTAATATTATTGGTTTGTAAAAACATTATGCATTTTTTGGTAAAAAATTCCAAACATGCACCTAGATCACAATGGCGGATGGCCACACTCAACTCAATTTCCAATATTCCAATTTTACATTGATCTTTGTGTTCTTTTTTGTCACTACGTGTATGAATGTGAATTTCATGTAGCGTGAAGAAGACGTACAGTAGGAATGATACTTAATATGGTTAAAGTGTTATTTCCCTATAGAGTATAGACACTTCAAAACTAGCTAGAAAATAATAACCCATCGGAAACAGAATGGGGGATGTATCCAACGAACCTTATATCAAGAAGAGAAATTTCGAAAGTGGGAGGTGAATATGTCAAAGAGCTCACATCATTTTCAAGCCAAAAGTGAAATTGGATATGCTTTGGCATTTTTCTATTTCTGGGGGGTGAAACTTTGGATTATATTTTTGGTGTGTACAATAGGCATGCTTATTTTATTTTAATGAAAATAGGATCTGGTGAGATAGCAAAGTAGGATATGGATTCCTTGAAAGAAAATATCTGTTATAAAAATAAGCATGCTATTTAATCTGTTATCCATATCATATTAAATAAATATAATATGGATTCCTTGAAAGAAAATATCTAATATGGATCTCTAAAAAATAATTTAAAAGTATATCTTATTTCTAATGAAAAATAAATTTTGTATTAATTAAAAGATAGCAAGTAAATGTAACATTTTATTTAAGTTTTTTTTGGCTAAATTATGTTTTTGTCCCTTAACTATATTTAACTAGTATCGCTTTGCTTCATTAATTAAAATTTAATTTATTTTGGTATCTTAACTTTCTCCCTGTTACACGTTTTGGTGATTTCCGTTAGTTTTAATTAAAAAACGTTAGGGTTTCTTCATTTTCTTCTTAAATTTTTTTGGAATTTTTGCTGTTGAAGGTTGATGAAAATGATATGAAGATGAAGAATAGGAGAAGAAGCCTTAACATTTTTGAATTAAAACTAACGTAAATGACCAAAATGTGTAAGAGAGAGAAAGTTAAGATACCAAAATAAATCAAATTTTAATTAAGGAATCAAAGCGATACTAAATAAATAGTAAAGAGACCAAAAATACAATTTAGCCAAAAATTTAAGAGCAGTAAAGTTGACCTTAGAACGAAATTCATACAGGACGTTCATGTAGTTAATATAGGATAAAGATTTTTTTTAAAGAAATATAGGATAAAGATGAATATCATAAAACACGTAAGCGGTGTAAAAAAATAACAAAATTTGGGATTTATCAATTTGACATATCTTAATTGTTTGATTTTAATTGTTTAATTTGGAATTTACATTGTTTAATTTAAGGGAGAATGGGATAATAAAATATGGTAGAGAACATGCTCGTGACACGGGCGAGATTCCTTTTGGTTATGCTTTTGAGTTGTATTTGTCATGCTAATAATCTTAACTTTAACCAAACTTATCAATAAAATCAAAACATAAATGTTGCATAATTAATCAAGTGGGTGTCATGTTTATTCCAACACATCCAACTCTCGTTTCCCATCTTCCAACTTTAATTTCATTTAGTTTAATGAGGTATCGTGATCAAGATTTTTAGTCATACCACCCTGGCTAATCAAAGTGCAACATTCATAATTCAATTGATTATGATATATTTGACACACATAAAGCGATTTTGGATGGGGAAATGTTACATCATATGAGTGTGTTTTGAGATAGAAAGAGATAAGATTGAGGGATAATAAGAAAAGAGAGGAAAATAAAATGTGATGTCGAATAAATGAAGTGTTAGACTTAGAAAAATGTAGAAAAATAAAAGGTATCTATTTATTATGGTTGAGTAATTAATCATACACGAGCACGATGAACCGTCAATTTTGTTGTGTTGTATATGTCACAACAATACACTTCCATGTTTCCCTCCTTCCATACTAATCCCTTTCACATTAGCCATTGGATAAAATAGGCAAATGTTAACTTGTGCCTTCAATGATACATGTTAAGGAATTTTTTATAAAAATATATCTATCAAAAGTCGTGCATTCAACTTCTTAAATATTAACATATTATATTTTCTAATGCAAAATTGCTTTTTTAGGTTGCTTAATATATGTTTTAAGAGCAGAAGTTAACATGACCCAATAAAATATTACTCCCATTACCGGGTGCTTAATTTAATATCAGTGGCTATATCAATTTTTTAAGTAAGATATATGCATGGCAGTGAACTGAACGGGTAAACCTCTACTGTTTCTTTCCTTCTCTATGCTTCACCTATAGCTCTAGTTTTCAACAACACCTAAATTGCGCCACAATTTGGGCATTAGCTTAATTTGTTCATCATTATCTAGCTCTAACTTCGAGGGACTAGAGTGGCTCACAAACCCCACGAAATACTCCCTCCAGTCCATTAATATAAGAGAAGTTTTTTTTTTTAGGTTCATTGTATAGATAATGTATTTAGTTTAAATTGTAGTCTACATACATTAAATTATTCAATGAATCGGGGGAGTATGAATCAATCACTCCAAAGTGCATGGACTAAGGCAGTGTCATTGGTTCATGGCCAAATAAAGTGTTTATGTCAGCCACTAGCAATCAACTAATACCCACCAGTGGGTAAAAAATAGATAAAAACGAGCAATTCTTGTTTGGACATAAACCTAAATTAAATTTATTTGGACGCACACGTATAAATGTAAAAAAATTAAAAGAAAACCATGATCTCCTTCTGCCCCAATTCTTTGAATTCTCGTAACCATGAATAGATAAAAATCACATTTTTCATAAATACTTCTAAACATAAATATTTTACATTCAACGCACATTTGATCAAAATAGATTTTACAAGATCAACTCATTAAGTATCAACTTTCTACATCATGCACGCAACAAAATATACACAAGTACGTACTAGTAGCTAGTTGGAAAAATAATGTGAAGAAAAAACCATCAAGAAAAGAGAGGAGCATTCCATTGGAAGACAAAGCCCAAGCTGTCCTTTTCATCAAAAGGTTGAATTATTCCTCAATTAAAAGCAACAAATCTCCACAGCTAAGTCAGTATCTTCGAGAGGCTTGTATAGAATAATCAAAGATTCTTGCTACTTGATTTAATTAATTTTTTTAGTGACACTAGTAAGTAATAATTAATTAATCGTCACTATTAAAGAAGGAGCAAATGTATGAAACATGGCAGGTGGAATAGTGGGCGGGTGGCTTTGTCTTTCATTCCGTAAACTACCATGGCCTAAGCACATGCATGCCACTGATTTTGTTGCTATCTTTTCTTTTCTTCCTTTTTATTTTTTGGGTTCTCAATCTAGAGATGAAAAACGAGTACAAATCGAGTACTAATTAAAGAAAATGTATGTTACAAAAATGAGACATGTGATACGCATAAAATATGAGACATGCGTCCATCAAGTAGTGGAAATGGAATCTTGGGACCAAAGAAGATCATTACCTAGCTAGGTTGATCCCTCAGGTGTTCTTTGATCCGATGACAACCTTCAAGATTTCTCACCCGCTCTTTCCTTCTACCTTTTATGTTAAACTTTATGTCATGTATTATTTCGTGGTTCTTAAGCACACCCTGATCAAACTTTATAATTTAGCACCTTGGATAATATGCAGGTCAACGAATCAATTAAACAGGGCATATTGGAAATTGGATATAGATGAGAGGATTTAATCTTCTCATGGATCATAACACTCACACTTCGTCGAGGGGTTGCACTTGTATTTGTATATGCATGCCACGGTAATTTTGTCTACATTTTCATGATAATTTATTGTTGCAACATTTTGACGCAGTTGAAAGCGTAGGTTGGCAAGCGCTAAACTTTGATTGAAAAAGAACAAGTTTGCAAGCGACAAACTTGTGAAAATAGGGTTTCAGAATCCACCAGAAATTGAGAAAAATCTCTAAAATATTATTGAACGAATATACAAGTTGTCTTTTAGACTACAACTATTATGCTTAAATAAGGAAATAACAAAGCCCTAATGGGTCGAAAATAACATACTGAAAACAAAACAAACAAATAATAAAATTAAGCTGAAATAATAAAATACTAATGAAATTCTATGGAAACCCTCCTAAATCATATTTTCATCCATTTCATCCCATAATTTACGGTTTTTCCATAAACTCCTTAAAGTTGTACACCACATGCTAAGTTTTATCTGAGACATATTTTAGACAACTTTAAAAAATAAATCAACAATTTTACCGGCATGTAAAAAATGGAGTTCTATCAAATCCCATATTGAGAGATTTTCAAGTGTAAGTTATAGCAACTGGACAAGTAACGAAATGCTGTCAAAAGTTTTCACCATAAGAATCACAACAAATGCAATTTTGGGGACAAAATATCTTTTTAGCGACAACCTTCGCTCTAGTTGGCAATAAATCTCTTAATAATCTCCAATCACCAATTGTGTTTAAGCTAGAACGATAATCAATTAAGTTATTAATGGTTAATTTGTAAGTGGATTTGACTACGAACATACCTCTTGCATCCAACCACGAAAATAAATCTTCTTTGATTGAACCCTAACATAAATTTGCAAAACTTTTGCAACATCCTCATGGCATAAGTTGCTACGAATTGCAACCTCATCCCAACGTTTGGTTCCTTCACAGATTAGACCTTGTACCATAAGATATGGATTTATGGGAAACGTGAGAGGATTAATATTACTAACATTTGAAGGAGCACATCATCAATCATACGATGCACTTATACGTACGAGCGCAACAATTGATTTCTTGTTATGCAAGCAATCATATAGAATGAATGGCAATTGAAATAATAGAATGAGAATAGAGAATGAAGAAGTTTCCATTGAAAGAATAGAGAGTTTGTTGTAATGTGGTTTCCATTGATTGATGAAAAAATTGGATATTACAACTTATTTTTATACACATGACTTGCAGGTCAAGTTGTTAGAGTTAACTAACCAAAGTCTAACAAATGCTTAACAAAAACTGAAATTTAGTTTTGTAACTAACTTTTTGTCATTACTATGGATTATCTATCAAATAATATGTGCACCATCTTCAATATTCAAAATTCATCATCTTTTTTAATAATACACACGAAGTGCATATGCTTCTCCAAGTAAAACTCGAATTATTACCAATTCTCGCTTCAAGGAAACCACTATGCGGAAAATATTTAACTTTGAGAACTTGAGTCACCATAGAATGAGTATTGTCAATACGTTTTCAGGGTTACTTGGCTAGCATATAAACATATTAAAAGCATATAAATTTCTAAATCATATACCTACATGCTCCTTCGATATAGAGAGTTTATCTCATGATAACTAATGAATATCATGACTGATGCCACTATTCGAAATCCCACCAAAAGGAGTTCATCATGTTTTGAATGTCATCACAAAGTTTTGGAAGATTAACAAAATTCTCATCATATAAATGGATATTGATTGAACTTTTCTATCAGTCTGACCTAGACAAAGCTTTACCGCTCCAAGAAGTTATTTTGTGTTAGAAGATGTCCTGAATGAAATTGAAGACAGATCTTTTTCTCCTTCTGATCATGGATGGCAGCCTCAAGTTCTTTTTTATGCCTTAAATAATGTTAATATCTAAGACATTAACAACATAATTTTTTAGGTAGTGTTGGGTGTTACGACTAATGAAAATTTCGGATTTTTGGAAACTAACCACTTGATCACATGCTTCTCAATATTTGCATTAGCTTTATTTGATTTTTAGAATTTTTCGATGGTATTTTTTTAATTTATTTAACATATATTATAAAATTTACTTTTTTTTTGTTGTTTTAAAAAACAAAATTCGTAATTGATGAAATTGAAGAAGATTCTGATTGTTGCTTATATATATTATGAACCTTATTTCTTGGTTGGGATTATATAATCCATAAGGGGGTATCTTGGTCAATTAGTAGGACTAGGGGTGGCAAAATGGGCTCGGCCCGTCGGGCTAGCCCTTTTAACCCGCCATTTTAGGCGGGTTGGGGTGAGATTTTGAACCCATCTATCTAGTTGGCCCGCCCCTGTTCAGCCCGCTGAAAAAGCAGGTTATAGTGGGGTGGGGCGGGCTTGCCCACGGGCTTATTAAACTTTCTTTTTTTACTATTAGTGACCGAATTTTTAATTTACACATCCCATAAACAATTGGGCCAGATGATATTAACTCAACCTCAAATTGTCCCACTCTCACTGATAGTGATAAGTGATAACTGATTCACCACAAATTCACTACCTCTAGAAAAAAAAATTGATTCACCACTGCATTATATTGAGACTTATTTCATGTTGTTGGATTTATTTTGTAATTTAATTTGTTTTATGTTGGATGTATGGTGGATTTATTTTGAGATTTGTTTAATGTTAGAGTGTTTATATTGAATTTATTGTTTTTATAATAGCAGCGTATTTGTTAATAATAATAGAAAAAAATATTTTAAAAAATAGACGGGCCAGCCCGCCAACCCCGTTTTTGACGGACTAATAGCGGGCTGAGCCTGAACGGGACGGACTGACCCGTATTGCCATCCCTAGGACGTGTGAGAAGAGAGAGTAGAGAATAGTGAAAAAAGAAATAGCTCATTATATATTATCTTTGTAATCTTATTTTGATATGTGATGCCATTGTAATTTTATATTGTTATTTTATGAAACCTATACTTTTTATAATATGAACCACAAACGTATGGAAATTTAAGTTAGTAAGAAAATATCCATTAAAAAAATCAGTAAAAAATATTCCACTGTTTTTAATACATATATTCCCAAAAAAAATAACTCAGAACCATATGCATATATTGCCAAAAATAAAATAGAAGTAAGGTGACCCGGTTACTTAGAATTCAATCTCATTATTACCATATAATAAAGTCAAGCTTATCCAATGCTAATTTGACTTATTTTAACTCTCAATTTGTATACTATAATTCCCTTCTAAGAGAACCATGTGAAAGATAGCATTGATAATTTGATGAGCTTGAAACACACGACACATGTATATATATCTTAGTAGGTGACAAAAACCAAAGCAGTGGATATTACCATTTGGAGTCAAAATGAAAATCATTATGTTAATGGATATATATGTTCCCAAATCATAGTTAAATACACACACTAACTAGCTAGTAGCAAACAATTAATTTACATATTGGGATCATTCACATTATGTACAAATGCTATATTATTATTACTAATATAATCTTAGTTGTTTTTTTTCTTCTACGTGTACAAACTTATCCATTCCATGCCATTGTAGTAACATGTTTCATTAGGCATGAAAAACACATCATCATCATATCCATTATCAACACCAAATTCACCAAGAAAAGGTGGGTCCACAACTTCCACTGACTGAGACATGGATGAAGTACTTGAACTGCTGCTTGTTACCCTTTCAATTGGCTCTCGAAGCCTTTGATTTTCTTTCTCAGCTTTTGAGAGTTGCTCCGTTAGCTTCAACACCTACAAACAATTTATGGAACATTAAATAATATTGTACGGAAATATATATGGTGACATTTTTGGAATTCCTTGTTTGTGCTTTTGATTTATCTTTCCTTTAATTTTACGTATATTATTTTTAAAAAATTCCATGTGACATGAAAAATTTCTTCGAGACCAGAGCTCATATGTACGTTCATGTGGTAGGTCTAAGTTTCTTTTCATATGAAAAATTTCAGCTTTATCATTTTTCATTTAAGTGGTTTCTTTTCTTTTTTGCTTTGTCCTGAAGAACCGTTGTATGCCAGTGCTTATTTTTTCTTTCAATATTTAAGGGATTAAACTAATTAAATAAACAACTTCTTTAAACAAAGTAATTAAATAAAGGAAACAACGACATGTAGAGCTAAAGTAACAACAATATAGTGAATAAAAAAATACCAAGACCACCAGAGAAGAAACATGGTAGCATGCTTGCCCTAAATTAACGTTACTAGTGCTGTGTTGAGACAAATAATATAATATTGTTGGAGAAATGATGATTTTAAATTAAAATTTTGATGTCAAATTATAATCTAATCCACTGATTTTAACAAATTAACACAGTTTAATGAAATTCTAGCTAGTTGGAATAATAAATTAAATAATAAGAAGAAAGAGGTATACCTTGGTTTCAAGGAGACACTTCTCAAGCATGGTGGATTCATGATTTTTTTTAAGACTTAAGTACTCTTCTTCAAGTTTCTTGTTCTTCCACCTAGCTCTTCGATTCTGGAACCAAACTGCAACTTGTCTAGGATCTAAGCCAAGCTCCATTGCAAGTCTATCCTTCTTCTCTGACTCAAGTTTATGTTCATTTCCAAAGTTTTCCTCCAAAATATTCACTTGTTCATCACTCAATTTCCTCTTTTTGTTCATTTCACCAGCACTGTTTTCTCCACCTTTGTTCTTCTTACTACGCTTGCGTCTTGGCTTTGGCTTCTTCTCCCCTAAAAAAACATAACAAAAATATTATGACCTTATAGAAATTTGATGATGCAATAAAATGTTATGTATGAACTTGATACTAACCTTGTTGAGAAATGATTTGGGTGTATTCACAAGCTGGGAATAACTGAGACATAAGCATCATTTGGTCTTGATGGTTCATTGTTGTATTTTTGTCTCTTTTGTTACTAACTGTCTCTCTTTAATTCTAACTCACTTGCTAGCTATCCTAATTAAAAGAATGAGTAATGAGATTGAGATGTGTTATCCTTGTTTTTGGAGACAACGTTAAGGCTTCTATGTATTTATACTAGGGTAAAGTGTTGCGTCTCGTCTTAGCTTTTGTATTGAAGGCTCATTATCAAGAGAAGACTTTGTGAGATGCTTAAATTTTAAAGCATTTAGATACACATAGATAAAAATGTAGAAATAGAATACTCAATTTTTTTTTACTAAAATATTTAAATTGTTTCAATATTTTATATGTGTGTCTAGGTGATTAATATTTTTGATTGTGACAAAACTTATCCCATTATCAAACTGCCCCATATTTTGCTTAAATTTGCAGATCAGTGCCATTTTGTTTCATTAAATATTGTTGTCAATACATGATGTACGTACGGATACAGCACATGCAACATATCATCAATAACATATACTCCTACCATATATGTATAAATGTGATTATAGGTATATAATCTTTACACCTTTATTATTTTGTGAGGTTTTTCATCTAAACAAACAAAAGTCAGACAATGGATCTGAGAAATTTGTATATTCATGTATGTTGTTTCATTGAATGTGTGAGATGTCGGAATTGATGGGAGAGAAAAGCAATATAAATATAAAAAATTTATATGTCCACATAGTGTTGATGTCAGATTATGTGCTCGTGAAAAAGAAATTGTTATTTAATTTTCATCTCATGAACATAAATTTTTAGTTATTGGATATACTTATTTGTGCGTGAGAGAGTATGTTTCATAGTTGTTGATAAGTGGATATGTCACTTGAGACCAAGAGAGCGGGATACCAAGTCCTTGTGCTACGGTTTAGAGTAATGTTATAATCTAAAATATAGTAATCAAATAAGTTATTTCAAAAAAAAAAAAAGTAATCAAATAAGTATAAATTATACATTGAAAACTATAATCATTCATTAATAAAGGAAAGAAATCGTAGCTGCTATGAAGTCGGAGACAAAAGATAAAATTGAGTGACCTTCGTTATCACACATGGATGTTTTCTTTGTGTTTTCATATCTTTATTCTTTTAATTTGGAATTGATGTTCTAACAATATATACACTTCTCAATTAATATTTTTATTTTCAAAATGTATGTGGATTTCACAAAGACACATACAACATTGCAAGATAAGTACTATTCCTATAATGTTGGTGCTTGTGCATGAGCGAAAAGTCATCAAAAAAAGTTAGCTTTCCCAAATAAGTTACCTAGAAAGAAAAAAATTGAGGGGTCATAAATTTATAATGGTGTGTGAGAATAGAAATAATGACCCCCATTCCAAATGAAGCATACCTTTATCATTTTTTTTAAGGGAAATGTTAACTTGTCCCCTCAAGACACAAGTTAATGATTCAAATATAGAAAAAACTTATTGGAATGTATACATTGCATTTAATATTTAACTTTTCATTACCTCCGTTCCTTTTTAATTGTCACTTTTTCACATCTTACACAAACCAAGACAATCAATAAATGTTACTACTTTTGATACAATTGTTTTTGCTTTTACTATAATGACCATATTAGTTTAATATTTCATTTCATATGTTTCTCTCTCCGCAATAAATATATAAGAGTAATATTGGTAAAACAACATTTAATGTTGCATTGAACTTTGAAAGTGACAGTTAAATAGGAACAAAAATTTTCTCTAAAAGTGACAGTTAAAAAGGAACGGAGGGAGTAATCATTTAAATGCACAAAATTTTAGAAAAAATTTCTTCTTTTAAGTTTCTTAACATGTGTCTTAAGGGCACAAGTTAACACTACATTTTTTTTAAAATAAAATAAAAATAGGGGTGGGGATGGAAAATGTTGTGATCCCAAAGCTAGACATTTTGGACCTTGATAAACAATGAAGAGCCATTAGGTAGCATATGGATTTGGAAAATGTAAGCCACTTTAATTTGTTGCCCAATTGGGTGGTACTACACTCATGTGTTTCACCTAAGCCACACTCTAATACGGCTTAGCTTTTCTAATTCTAGCATTGTTTTATGGTTAAAGGCATGCGTGGCTCGAGATTAGTGAATATTTTAGAATTCCATGCTTGGCAAATTACAAGTCACAAATCAACTTCTTTCTATTGGTCCCCCATCCAGCCTCTATTAGACTTGTCGTCATTGTTGACATAGTTACATTTACTATTGAAATTGAAAGGATATTTAATTGATTAGTGTATGTTCACACTCTCCCATTTTTATGGGTTTGGATTGGATCCTGTGTTCCTCTCTTCAAAATTCTAACTTTGTAAAGCTTTAATGTCATTGTTTCAATCTATTTGGATTGACTTTGTGGTGTTGATTTGAGATTTTGGAAGGAATTTCTCTCAAAATTTTAGATTCAATTTTATCCAATGTCAATTTTGGTAAGTTAGTTTGACTTTTTTTAAAAATTGGCATTGTTCCCTGATAATGCGATAACATACTAAGGGAATGTTCAAAGTGGGTTAGTTCTTATTTCCTTAAGTAGGGAGGGAAGGTTGTTTCAAAAAATTTAATCAAGCTCATGCAATGATTCCCTAATCGGTCTAAACTTAGTCTTATTTTGTTGGCAAAGATTTTCACAAAGGTTGTACATATTTTTTCTTGAGGGAATGGACGTACATATTTAATTTCAAACAATGTAAGATCGAAGTTATAAGATGGAAAGAAAAAAAAAACATTAGGTAGTGTTTCTTTATTGGTGTTTATGTGCATTGTATTTGAGTTATTACTTCGTACAATAATAAACAAGAAAACAAAAGTTATACAGTTGTTTGTTTGTCAATCGTACAATGTAATTGCTGTCAATCTTTTAGTGATAGCATTAACATACACTATACTAGGATCAAACCCATAAAGGAAAAGGAAAAGAAAAAGAAAAACTTGGATGTACCCTTGCAGACACACAGCAGCACCAAGTAACTTGACAAATTTTAATATGGTCACGTGATCAAATAAAAAGTGTTTGGTCACACAAATATAAAGAAATATTTTTTTAATAATAAAGAAGAAATTGATAAAAAAAAATTGAATATTTTAAAGACTATCTTTTTATGTGTGTATCCAAACACTTTTGATTTGGTCTTGTGATCATGGAAGAATCCCTCAAGGAACATGGACCGTCCTCTAACTGCAAACCTGTGTCATCCAACATTTTTCTACCTTCACTTTTATTTTTTCCAACTTTGTTCTTTTTATAAAAATAGAGCAAACGTGGCATTAATGTAGTCAATCTATTGAGGAATATTCAGTTCAATCCTGGACAAGAAAGAAATAAAGTGTGACCACTTTTAATTTGTCTGTCCTTACAAAACAAAAGGTTCTCTCTAGCTAATGTTTTGGACTTGATTGATTAATGGTTGGATCAATTAATCGGCTGCAAAAATTGAAAACAAAATAAAAAGCATAAGATATTTTCTCATTCCCTAACCCTAACCAATGAGAGACATCTTTTTCATCAGCTCTCACTCAAATCAAGTCTAGTCTTTCTTTGTTCTTGTAAGCAATGATCAAAATTAGCTTATCTTTTAGGGTTCCCTAAAGAGACAAGGGTTGTTGGTGTTTGCAGAAAGACTTTTTTTCATCTTTTTTATTCTGGTATCTGTTCTATCTATCCACGCCATTCATTGGATAACTTTTAGTCTATGGTAGTACCAAATTGCACACTTTCTAATATCACGTCGTTCTTTTATTTTAACAAAAGCCATTTTTCTTGGTTAATCAATTCCTAACTATTTTGAATTTGATAAAATGAAGGGAACACTACCTCAAAAAAGAAAAAAAAATGGAACATATATAATTGAAAATATGGATGTTAGTAACACTTATGTCAATATGAATTTGATAAGGACCTCAAATTAGAAAAGTGAGAGTGAGGGCAGGTTGTTTGTAAAGATAGTGTGTGGGTGCAAAAGAGCTGGCAAATTAGAAAATGTGATATGGCCCCCCAATTGAATTTATGAATAAACAGTATATGTGGAGATTTAGATTATATATATATAATTTGAATCAATTTATGTTGCTATATACTATATATAATACAGTTTCCTACAATTTTACATATCTAATTATTAACTTTTTTTATCATGTGAATTGACATTATTTTGAAATTAAGAAAAAAAAAAGTGAAATGGCATTTTGAATCAACATACATGGTGTGATAAAAGTTGTAAATGCATGAAATCTTAATTATTTAGTCAAAAGTTTGATCATCGACTTATATCGCCTGCAAATTATATGTTGAAAGATATCAACCTCTTAAATAGATTTCAATCATTTCAAAAGATAACGTATGAAGTTACAAGCAAATTAGTTTACTAAAAGAGAGTTGACACACTGCTCTTGTATTTGTTAGAAAAGGCTGTATAGTTTAAATGAATATTTTTATATATTCACCAATTTTTTGTAGTCTTTCTAATGATAAAAACATATGATGATTAAATAGTAATATTTATTAGAATATTAATTACTCCTTCTAATTAAACTCAACATTATCCTGTCCTTACGATATCAATCAAACTTTACTTTTTTCAGTAGGTGTCTTCGTAGGAAGTAACTTGCATTTGCCTTGCCTTATACCATGATGGAAAAAGAAAGGAATAAACCTTGCACTGTCGTAGTATAAAATTGTGTTTCGTTTTCAAATAAAAATATCTGCTTTTTCTATAAAGAAATATAAAGAGAAGTATGCTTTCACGTGATATAGTACCATTTTATATATGACTACTTACTAGTAATTTATCTTCTAGAAACTTAATTTAAAATTTAAATCATCATGTGAAGATTATCAACTTTTTTAGAAAATAATCAACAAAACTATTTGTTCTGAAAGAAGAGATCAAAAGAAGTGAGCTGAGTTGTGAAAAGTTGATTGGTTAAAAGCTCAAGTTGAATGAGACATAAAAGTGAAGCCAATAGTCAAGGGCTTGGAAATAGGAAAAAGAAGCTTAGAAAAAAAAGATGAAGCAAAACTCATAGAGAAGAGTTAGGGTAAAAAGGACGTATTATCCATCTTTTCCCTATCCAATATCCATGCCTAAAGAGAAGCACATGGGTGCAACTGAGGAACCTCGTTACGTGTCACTTCCCCTAATACCTTCAAAAGGACCACACCTCTATCCACATGTACATGTGTTACTCTCTTATTCATCGGAAGCCGCCACACTTGACAAGGATAAATTCCAATTCAATGGGTTTAAATATTTTTATTCTAACAATCATAGGTTTAAAAATTAATTAATACAAGTAACAATGCAGTAAAAAATAAATGTGTAATATAATTTTTTACATAAAGAATTGTCCAAAGATAATTCATCAGAATTTTCAAATTAAGCCAAATAACTTGTTGTTGGTCCGAGCAGTTAGAAATTTAAACACCTATTTAGAGTTTGTATCTTCTACATATAAAGAAAATCAACTTGAAAGAGAGTAACTTAATTTGACGTTCAATATATTTTGTCCCAAATAATAATCATTGTTTAAGGATGTTGAATATTTAAAACTTCTGACTTGATTATAAAAAAAATATAATTAAGACACATTAGTTGCTCAACATTTTTCTCATGTTTGATTAATAGAGAAATTTTATCATCATACTCTCTAAATCTTGTTTGATTAATACACTCTTGTCTACACACATTATTAGTTGATTGAAATTCAAATTAGTCATGTAAATCGTGTAGGCCCGAAGAAAATTTACTATGATTAATTTGAATTTCAACCAATTAAAGAGTATTTTTAATTAAAAGAGTGTCTTGCATAATTTATGCTATCATAATGATGCTTCTACAAATAATTAAATTTTGGTCTTAGATTATGGGTTTGTTAAAACATTATGTATTTTTTTGAGAAAAATCCAAACATGCACCTAGATCACAATGGCAACACTCAATTTCCAATATTCCAAATTTGCATTGATCATTTCATCTTTTTTTCTCACTGACATTTAACATATATGGATGTGAATACTATAGCGTGAAGAAGACTTACAAGAGAAACATACTTAATATGGTTAAAAGTGTTTTCCCCTTAGACACTTTATAACTTGCTAGAAAATACTACCCATTAAGAAGTACAGTATGATATGGGGAATGGATTCAACGAACCTATGTCAAGAAAAAAGCTTGAAAGTGAGATGTGAATATATATCAAATGCTTTAGCCATGCGGGGCACTGATTGTGTTGTTTTTTTACATAATATCCAAGAGCTCACATCGTTTTCTAACCAAAAGTGGAAATGGATATGTTTTGGCATTTTGTGGGGGTGAGACTTGGTATTATGTTTTTTGTGTGTAAAATAGGCTTACATACTTTAAGTAAATTAAGATAAGATATGGTGAGATTGCAAAGTAGGATATGATATGCTTCGTTTAGTTAACTTATTACCATAGTTAATTAAATATACATAAATATGTGGTAATTAATACTAAAGGATAAGGATGAGGATATCATAGAGCTAGGTCAGCAGTGAAATAGAGAGAGATGAACTCTTAAGTTATTATTATGCTTGCAAATTGAAGTTAATTTTGGGATTAATCAATTTGACATATTTTAATTGTTTTAATGGAGGATGGATAATAAAATATGGTAGAGAACATGCTCGTGACACGGGCTAGATTCCTTTTGGTTATGCTTTTGAGTTGTTTGTCAAGCTAATAATCTTAACTTTAACTAAACTAATCAATAAAATCAAAACATAAATGTGGCTTAATTAAACAAGTGGGTGTCATGTTTATTCCAACACATCCAACTCTTGTTTCCCATCTTCCAACTTTAATTTCATTTAGTTTAATGAGGTATCGTAATCAAGATTTTTAGTCATACCACCCTGACTAATCAAAGTGCAATGCTGCAACATTAATAATTTCATTGATTATGATATACATATTTGATACACACAAGCATATTTGGATGAACCAATAAAATCTGATAACAATAGTATGATTTAATTTCCTTCTTGTTGATGGATGTTGCTTTATGGTAGGGAGAGTCAAAAGTGTTTTTAGATACATATAAAATTTATTTTCAAATGTTTGGATGGCTTGACTTAAAATTAAGGGAGCTTCTATAGTGCATCCACTTTTTTGAAAAAGTTAATTTTGATTTTTATATTTGATTCATTTTTAAATTGTTGATTACTGATTAACGATCAATAGTAATTCATCTAGTAATGCTTCCAACATCTTAGACTTACAGGTATTATTTTATCGTTGGCATCTTTAACATGCAAACAGATTTGAATATATTATGTGATAGTCTTAAGTGTTACACTTTGTGGAGTGTTACACTTAAAACAAGGTAGGAGAAAATTAGATTAAGTGTAGTCTTGTTAATCTGATGAATTGATGATACTATGTGGACTGAACTTTTGATGTCACTGTATAAACAGTGGGGTGTTACTCACTACACTTTTGATGTTATAGTGTTAACTTCATCAGAAAAGTCATTTTCACGACTTCACCGTAGAATTTTCCTAAAATTAATTATCTCTAGATTTAATTCAAACTTAAATTTAGAACTAGTAGATTTTGATTCTAAACATAATTTATATATACCGTTAAATTTAATATTCAACTCATTTTAACACAAATATGTTGATACATGAAATATTTTACCTTCGATTTGAACTCAAATAAATTTTACAAAATTAATTAATTTAAAATCAATTTTTTTCATCGCAGAACCAAACTCATTCAACAAATAAACAATATTCAATGGATCCGCCTTCATGAATCTAGCTCGAATGAGACACTTAATGAAACTCCAATACACATGACCCATGTGTAGCAATTTTTATGAGCAAACACTCTCTACCACCTCAACATCACAGATCTTATAAAGAATGTCGACCTAAAATCAAAAGAACAATTATAATAGGCCTCCCAATCCGGCACCTGGTTCTATCATTCAACGTTCAAACACCAAATTACTTGCCCGTAAATAATTAATGCATATACTATATTTATATATAAAAGCCTCAATATTAGTCCAACACATGGATACATTGGTTTTTAATTTCCATGGATTACAATTGCATGGATAATGATATTGTGAAAATGATAGATGCATATATGCGTCACACACAGTAAACTTCCTTGTTTCCCTCCTTCCATACCAATCCCTTTCACACTAACACTAGCCATGAATAAAATATTACTCCTATGTGCTTAATTTAATCTCAGTAGCTAGCTATACCATTTTCTCTGGAAGATGTATGGTTGTGAGAACGAACGAGTAAAGCCTCTACTATTTCTTGCATTCTTTATACTAGACTAGTAGACTAGTAGTAATAGTATAATTTTTTAACTATAAATGGTTAACCTATATAGGTCTAGTTTTCAACAACCCCTAAATTGCGCCACAATTTGGGACATTATATATCTAGCTTAATATGTTCATCACTGAATAGCTCTAACTTCAAGGATGAGGGAGTGGAGTGGCTCACACACCCCACGAAAAATGAACCAATCACTACAAAGCGCATGGACCAAGGCAATGTCATTAGTTCCTTACCATGCTTAAAAAATTTACGTATGACTGTAGTATTAGATTAGACTCAAATTGAACATTTTAAAAGTTGGTCAAGCAAGTCTTGCAAATCCTAGCATATTTTCAACTCCAGGTTTAGGTTAATTAATGTGGTTTGAGTGTATGACCATAGATTTTGAGTGAACATAAATTAATTCTAAAATCTACTAATCAAAAGTGGTAGATACATTAACGCATTCAAAAATAATTTTGATTCCAACCTTAATTTATAAAAACTACTTTTTTATGAATGCTTTTAAGCATAAATTATTTTACATATAATTCAATTTTGATCCAAATATATTTTACAAAATTCATTAAGTAATCAATTTTCTACCATATAACCTAATTAATACACAAGTACTAGTATATTAGCTACTAGCGCAAGAAGAGGAAATGCCATCAAGAAAGAGTCAAGCTTTTCATTGAAAGACAAAGCCAAAGCAAGTCCCTTTCATAAAAAAAAAAGTTTGAATTATCAACACATATGCAAACATAAAGGTTGGATTATTCCTCTATAAAAAGCAACAAATCTCCAAGCTAAGTCAAAATCTTCGAGAGTGTTGTATATAATTAATAATCAAAGATTCTATCTACTTGATTTAATTGTTTTTTAATCCCTTGATGATAATTAATTTATTGTTACTGTTAAACAAGGAGCTAATGTACGAAACGTGGCAGGTGGAATAGTGGGTATTTGTCCTTCCTTCGTCCTTCAGTTCCATTTCTTTTCACTCTCTTTTAAGGGATTCCAAGCTGGCTTGTCTTTCATTCCGTAAACTGCCACTGCCCTATGCACATGGATGCCACTGATTTTGTTGCTATCTTTTCTATAGTTTCTTTTTCTTTTCTTAATAACAATACTACATTTCATAATAACATTGAGTACTAATTGAGTTAATCAAAGAAAATTTAATGTGTAATACAAAAATGAGACATGTGATAAGCATAAAATATGTGACATGTGTCCATCGATCAAGTAGATATATGGAAATGGAATCTTGGGACCAAAGAAGATCATTGCCTAGCTAGATTCATGCCTCAGGTGTTCTTTGATCTCACAACAACCATCAAGATTTCTCACCCACTCGTTCCCTCTACTTTTTAATTATAAATTTTTACTTTAAACTTGGTGTAATGCATTGCTTCGTGATTCTTAAGCACACCCTTGATCATGCTTTACGGTTTAGCACCTTTTGATAATATCTGGGTCAACGAAAGTTTAACATCTTTGATAATGAAAAATAATATTTTTACAACTATTTTATGTTAATTTTTTAACAATTTTTTCCATTATACTTGTATTATGTTCTTCTTTCTCTCTTTATCTTTATATCTCTATTGTTTTTAACCAATAAAAAAAATGATTGTCATAAAAGTTGTGCAAATATCAATAATCTTTGATAATACGTGGGACAAGAAACCAATTGAATGGGGAATATTTGTAATTAGTAATTGGATATGGATGAAAGAATCTTATCTCTTATTATAGTTTTCACTTTTCACTTCACTTGGAAAAAATAATTTGGGTTAGTTGTTAGTAGGATTGAAAATGATTCGAGTCGAACATATATTTATTAATGTCAAATGTGTGCATTGGCATATGTGACGTGCTCAATTGCAACATGTATTTTCTGTCCAAAAAAAAATTGCATCATGTATTTAAAAATAGATGGAGTTTCTTACGAATGGCACTACAATCTCATACGGTTTTAAATATTAGGCTTAAATGCACATTTAGTTGTTCTATTTTTAAAAGATGACGTTTTGGTCCCTCTATTTCAAAAATTGATTTTTTGGTTACCTATTTTACTTTTGCAAAACTTTGGTCCTCAATCTCAATTTTGGACCATTTTTTATGATATTGTTTGTTCATTTATAACGTGACAACATTTATTATATATATTCTTACTGACATAGATGTTGTGGTATAACAAACGTTGTCACATCATAGATGAAAAGCCACGTTGCGTAAAATGTCACAAAAATGAGATAAGGGGTCAAAATTAAAAGGAAAAAAAAAAGTAAAATAGAAGGACAAAAAACCGATTTTTAAATAGAGAACCAAAACTTTTTTTGTTTAAAATAGGGAGATCAAAAGTTAAATTATGTCTAAATATTAAAGTAATTAATATTATCAATTGGCGCATTTCTTAATTAATTAATTAATTAATTCACTTATCTTACTTTGTGTGAGGAAATGATAAAAACAAATATATCTTCCATGTTATAATATGCCATGCATGGAATGGAAGTTAGAACACATGTGAGCAGCATATACATTACATGCAGTAGACGGTTTAAATTTAACGAAACAAAGGGAAATATATAGGTTAATCAGGCAATGAAGGATAAGGCTCCAATATTGATGATGTGGTGCCTAAATATGTTCATTCTAGTACCAGTATAACTTGCATTTAATGTAAAATATGTATATACGCCCCATCTGATAAACCTTTACACAAGAAAGGCAGTGACAGGCTAATTCCCCACCTAAGGGGATTTGGGGACTTTTACCATTTCTGATCCATTAACATGCCTTAGTCATGAGAGACTTGTACATATTGTGATTTCTCTAGGGTCGACCTGAGGCATAAGTTAGGGGTGCGACGGCTTAGGGACTTAGGTCGGCAGGGCCCTGATTTTTATAGAGGGGGGTGTATATAGCAAAGCTAAGGTTGTAGGTGCAGTGTATATATTGAAATTATTATCTTGGCCCAACTTGTAAAAAATAGAAGAAGAAAAACGAGTAAATAGTCACTTAAGTCTCTGACTCTACACCTCGTTGTCACATAGGTCCCTGACTCAAGATTAAATACAAAGAAGTCCATGACTCTACACTTCCGTTATCACTTTAGCCTCTGACGTTAAATAATTCTGTTAAATGTGTCACATGGACTAAAGTGAAAGTAGAAAATAGTCACTTTAATCCTTGAACCAAAAATCAATATCCTCAATTTGAATCTCAAATCCCTAAATGTCATCCCTAAATCCCTAAAAAAAAAAAACGCTAATATGTGACTTTTTTCTCTTGTAAAAAAAAAAGTGACTTTTTCTAAACATTGTAGACTTTTTTTTCTTCAGATATAATGAATATTGTATGTTCTTAAAATTGTATTGAAACTTTTATGTATCTTTTTATGCATAACGGTAAAACTTTGTCCACGGTATTAAACAACCAATTGTGTAAAAAAATAAAAAATTATGCTGATATTATTAATCTATTTTTTTTTAATTTTAAATAAAAGAACGCTATATTTTGAAGAAAAAAAACAAAAAAAAATGTGATATTAATCTTATCAAATAAGATGATAAATTAGGGATTTTAGAGTTTCAATTTAAGAGATTTGAGATTCAAGTTGGAGATATTGATTTTTGGTTCAGAGATTAAAGTGACTACTTTCTACTTTCACTTTAGTCTCTGTGACACACTTAATTATTTAACATCAGGGACTAAAGTGATAACGGAAGTGTAGAGTCAGGGACTTCTTTGTATTTAATGCTGAGTCAGGGACCTATATGACAGCGAGATGCAGAGTTAGGGACTAAAGTGACCATTTGCCCCAAAAAAAAAACTAGAAAATTTCTTTTTAGGCCCCTTAAAATTATGAAATTGTCCTTAATAACACGTTTTGTAGATAACGAACGGATGTTCATTTTAAAATTGAAATTTTGTACATCCGGTACATAACTACCGAAAATTTATTTAAAAATTTCCATTTTATACCTCTGGTAGATAACTACCAAATGTTCATTTTAAAATTTGATTTTGTCATCCGATAGATAACATAAATACTCATTATATAAACCAGGTTGCAGTTTTTAAGCAATTATTTTCTATTTTGCACTCAACTTGAATATGCTTCTAAACCTTGCGATTTTTTGCGTTTTCATCACAATCAATAGAACAAATAGCATCAAATTTCACGCAATTGTGATCAATTAGCAGGTTTGGTGGGTTTTGATGATGGAGTGGATAATTGGGTGAGGATTCGGCATTCACGTGGGATGAGTGGGTTGATATTAGTGGTTCAGTTAGGTAATCAAAGTGAAATGGTGGAGGAAGTGAGTTGGTGGAGAGATGTGAGAAAATGAGAGAAAGTTTGGATGATGTTTGTGTGTTATGTAAAACAAAAGGTTAAGTGGGCAATAATCTGGTAGTTATCTACCGGTGGTACAAAAATGAAATTTTAAAAGTGAACATCTGGCAGTTATCTAACAAAGGTAGAAAATAGAAATTTTTAAAATGAACATCCGACAGTTATCTACATAATGTTTATTAAGGTAAATTTTGTAATGATTGGGGGCCTAAAGAGATATGAAGGGGCCTAAAAAGAAATCATCAAGAAACTATTTTTGTGCAATTAAAAAGGCCTAACACTTATAAAACAAAGACAATTGCTTTTTCCCTTTGATTTTTACTCATTCCATCCCTGATTTTCCCTAAATAACCTCAACGGAAGTTAACTCACACTCGGTATCCAACGTGAGTTAACTTGTGTCGGTACCTAACATAAGTTAACTTGCGAGGTGCAGAGTCAGGGACTAAAGTGATAACGAAAGTGCAGAGTCAGGGACTTCTTTGTATTTAATCCTGAGTCAGGGACCTATATGACAGCGAGGTGCAGAGTTAAGGACTAAAGTGACCATTTGCCCGAAAAAAAACTAGAAGATTTCTTTTTAGGCCCCCCTAAAATCTCTTTAGGCCCCTTAAATTATGAAATTGTCCTTAATAACACGTTTTGTAGATAACTAACGGATGCTCATTTTAAAAATTTAAATTTTGTACATCCGGTACATAACTACCGAAAGTTTATTTAAAAATTTCCATTTTATACCTCCGGTAGATAACTACCGGATGTTCATTTTAAAAAATATTATTTTGTCATCCGATAGATAACATAAATACTCATTATATAAACCAGGTTGCAGTTTTTTAGCAATTATTTTCTATTTTGCACTCAACTTAAATATGCTTCTAAACCTTGCGATTTTTTGCGTTTTCATCACAATCAATAGAACAAATAGCGTCAAATTTCACGCAATTGTGATCAATTAGCAGGTTTGGTGGGTTTTGATGATGGAGTGGATAATTGGGTGATGATTCGGCGTTCACGTGGGGTGAGTGGGTTGATATTAGTGGTTCAGTTAGGTAATCAAAGTGAAATGGTGGAGGAAGTGAGTTGGTGGAGAGATGCGAGAAAATGAGAGAAAGTTTGGATGATGTTTGTGTGTTATGTAAAACAAAAGGTTAGGTGGGCAATAATCCGGTGGTACAAAAATGAAATTTTAAAAGTGAACATCCGGCAGTTATCTGATAGAGGTAGAAAATAGAAATTTTTAAAATGAACATCCGACAGTTATCTACATAATGTTTATTAAGGTAAATTCTGTAATGTTTGGGGGCCTAAAGAGATATGAGGCCACCTAAAA
>Ga0315915_1001594_pt1 | contig 27729 bp, 9 predicted proteins | sample MpolbnodulesMG_FD_207738 | JGI IMG/M metagenome (GOLD analysis project Ga0315915, IMG submission 207738) | Medicago polymorpha root nodule microbial communities from Los Angeles, California, United States - branched nodules | ecosystem: Host-associated > Plants > Roots > Nodule | place: USA... | reverse complement strand
TTGAGTGGGGCGTGGATATTAGGCTATATATTTTTTTAGGCCCATGCATTTTGAAGGCCGATGTTGGTTGAGCTGTTTGCACTCCTCCATGGTCAGATCTGGTGCCACATTAGCCGCCTAAACCCTTAGATGACCAAAGAAGACCTTATTCAAACTCTATTCAATTTTTCCACATCCTCACATTAATAAGACATACTAAACTAAAGGCCTATCCTCTAGCATTTCTATTCCTGAAAACAAAAAGATTAGTTAGAGTACACTAGTTAGTTAAAGTGTTTGAAAGTTTGGTCAAGAGTTAGTTGGAGTTAGTTACTCCAACTAATCTTTATATATAACAACACTCATTGTATCATTAAATATGTTTTTAGTTCTTATAAATATACCAATTTTTCGGTTTAGTTCCTATAAAAAATTTCTGCACTCAGTTTTAGTCTTTATTAAATCTAAATTTGTTTAATTATGTTAAAACTTGTAAGATTTTGAACAATTTTTTGTAGAAGTGTTAAGAACATTACTAAAAGTTCATCGGTAAAAACTTATCTCTCAATTTTATTTCTACGTCCTAATTTTTGTTACTTTTATCTTAAATTTTTGTCTTTTAAAAATATTCATATTTAATTCATTTTATGTTAAAAAATTCTAAATTTTAGTAAACAAACCTTTTGTAATGTTCTAAAATTTTCACAAAAAAATCGTTCAAAAATTTAAGAGCTTAAGGATAATTAGAGAATCTTTGTTTATGTACGGACTAAAACTACATGTAAATTATTTTTATAGGGACTAAAAAAACTATTAAAATTAAGTAAGGAGTAAACTTAGAAATTCCAAATTTTATAGGGATCAAAAACATATTTAACCCTTTAATTTATGTTTTGTTAAAAATTCTAATTTTTTTTAGAGGAATTTTTACAATATTCTACATATTTATGCTCAATTTTTTTTAGAGGGATTATTATTATTATTATTGATACGAAGTTTCCACCATCGATTATTAGGATCGAACATTTGACCATTTATTTAAGGGGTCTAAAATCTCTTATCACTTGGATCAATTCATTGTTAATAACAACAGATTATTTTATAATGAAGAAAGTGGACCATGCTAATTGAACGTTTCTGGGCATATGCATATCTATTAAAAAATTTGGTTCTAGTAAAAGTCCTGAATGTTTGAATTTGGATTTTCTTAAATATTACGAAAAAGATTATCTAAGCCTCAAAGTTCCATTTATTCATTTCAGAAATCAAGCTAGGATATATTTTTATCATTTCATAAAAAGATTTTGTATCAATTAATCTTGAATTTATTGTGATGTCGAAGCAGAAACCTCTAAAACTTATATTACGGCCACCACATTTGCAATTTATAGAACTATGAATTATAGTTTTCCAGCAATGAATGGCCATAATTTGTTACTTGACAGCCATAAAAGAAAAATCCTGGATTGACCCCAATGGATTTGGTGAAGTTTCTTGCTTCTGCTATTGTTGGGTTAGTTAGTTTTCTCGGACAGTAAATAAGTTTATCAGGCATGTTGATGTCGTCAGTGTTTAACATGATTGACACGATGTGTTAATGTCATGTCAACCGTATTATACATCAGACATGTCTTCAATCGAAAGGATCGGTGCTACAAAAGGTTTTTTATAACTTGTACGATCGAGAAGTAATTAGTGATTAGATTGTTGAAAAATAACTTTTGCACAAGCCAAACATGTAAAAATAAATGCTAATTTGAAATTTCTTAATGTGCAGGTGAAAGAGATAATGATTTCATTCTATTCTGCTGGAACAAGAAAAAGCTACAAGACTGGTTGATCTTTCCTTCTTCCTACCCTTTTAAGTATTAAAATATAATAACTTGAAGAGACAATTAAGATGAGTTGTGTGACTATTTTTGCATATGAATTAAGGAACTGGACCGAGGAAGAAATCAACGGACATGAAATATTGATGTAGATGATTACACAGTCAATGTATGACAAAAAACTAAATAGTGGAAAGGGTACACTTTTCCATTTATGTGATGATGTTATTCAACAAGTGATAGCCAGTCTCATATCATTTGTCCATTATTACTAGTTGGTACGGTTCTTTACTATGCATTCACGAAGATATCATACACGATACACATCCAACACAACATCCGCATATCCACTACGCTTACTTTATGTTCGTGTTGTTCTTTTCATTAGGATCTTGTATCTAAATCCAACAGCTTTACAATCGCTGCACCGATATCGCCAATGTCGTTACTTTAGAGGATTCAATTCCTAGATTATGAGGATTCTCAATATTTTATTTGCATATGTCAAACAACACTCACAATTCGATCAAGATTAGATGGCTCGCATTTCAAACTTAGTAAATCGCTCCAAAATACAAGGTCACATTGTGATTATTCCGATCAAAATCAAAGGAACAAAGTTGTTTCACTACAACAACTTCGTGATTCTCCATTTACAGGAATTCAAAATCCCTCTATTATACAAAGATCTTGGAACAAACAGCTACAGTTCTAAACCAAAGAATTTCAACATTGAAAGGTGAGCTGTCTAGAGTGACATTAACCTATTCTTTTTGGACATTAAGAAGAAACCAAATTACTACTTATATCCTAGAAATAAAAGGCTGAAAAGAATATCCAGGTTGCTGCAAAAACTGAAAAATGCATTGTACAACAAGAGATTTAAGAACCGTCAAAGTTCAACAGGTAGAGACAAATATGGTAACACAAATCAATTCTCAGATGCATAATATAAGACAAACAGAACAAATTAATTGATTAGTCTATCATAACTAAAACAAACATGGATTTATTGATCAAGAAAATGTAATCACAATCAAAATTAGTAATGATTCCATAAGATATATATCCCATCCCCTTACATGCAAATAAATAAGATTTCTTCACGAGTCATGTATGAAACACGACAAATAAACTGAGTTATAATTTTAGAAAATGGACACCGAGACATGTCAGACACTTAGGCACACCTTCAAATATCTTAAAGTTAGAGTGCTACATATTAATAATACAAATAAACCTACCATATCATCATCATATCTTAATGTAATCTGCAGTGCATCAATCAAATACTCCCTAATTATTACACACTAACATCATCCTTCCATCACATTGTCTTACACATTAACCGCATGATTCATCACCTACGAAGCACGGACAAACAGACACCAGATACGACCCAGACACCGACACCGACACGCCAACTCCGATAATAATTTCTGAAAATGACATAATTAAGTGTAATCATAGGTGTCAGTGTCAGACACACCTAATCTCAGTAGCATTCGTGCTTCATAGTTAATCATCACATAGTCTCACATTAACTAAGATAACTACTATTATAAAAAAGGGTTTCAATTCAAACCATTCTTTACTAGAATGGTTCTCATAGGCTTGTTAGAGTAACCATGAGGAAACAATTTTTTAAGAACAGCAACAGTAAGAACACCATTTGGACAAGAAGCGGAAACAAAAGACATATTAGCATTGTGAGGAAGAACAAAACTGCGTATGAACTTTCCAATTCTTGTCTCCATTCTCAAATACTTGACACCTTCTTCTTCTTCTTCCCTCTTCCTCTCTTCACTTATCACAACTACATTATCATCATCCTTTACCTTAACCTTGATATCTTCCAATTTAATAATGGGAAATCAATTTGTGCATGGTGCAAGTTCAATTTACTTATATATATTAAACAAAGTCAAATTTATTATATACTTAGCTTAATGCTAAATTAAAAGTAGCATAACTACATAAATAGACAATCAATTCTGTCAAAAAAAAAAATTCAAACTAAAAGGATGAAACTAACACTGTTTAGTCCAAAAATGGAACTCTCCAGAAAACAAAAATGAATGTACATTCAATGTATTATACCCCACATATATTCTTTATGCGATCCAAACAATTAAATATACTATACACAAATATTATAATCCTAACAAGGTAGAATACCAAGAAAACTCATTCACAAGACATAAGCTGACACTTGTAATAAGATCTATATATAATATACATACCAAACCTACTTTTCCCTAACTCAATTGTCCCCTGTTAAAATATGCCACATTTCATCTGCTTAAAATAATAAATTTTGACATTAAACAATTTTATCTTAATTTTTAACAATTACAATAATTATCCCAAGTGAAACTGGATTCAAAATATTAATTTAGATAAATTATTATCGAGTTTAAACCTTGTCAAAAATTAAAAAATGTGGTACAAAGGGTAATTATAGGTTAAAAAATAGTTAAAAGTCGCCCATCTTTTGAGGACGAGGAAGAAAAGTGTTGGGAAAATTGAGAGAGACATTTAGGGTTGTAGCGAGATATCGTCTTTTTTTGTCTAAAAAGTGATATTAATTTTGGCAAAAAAGTGGTTTTTTTGTTTTTTTTTTCCTTCGTGATTTTGTTGTTTGGATGTGACATTATTTTGTTCGTCATTTTAATGTGGTATTGTTTAACGTTCGTTTTGTTGCAATGTTTGTTTGATTCACATTGATAAATGAGTTTCATACTATTACAAATTCAGATGATATATTGAACGTCAAAGTTACATATATGGGGACATGTGTATTTCCTTTTATTTTGATTGTTATATTAATAGACATTTCCGCTCTTTATGAGATTAAACTAGGTGTAACGAGTTTGTTTGTAGATTCATCTTTTCTAGTTTTAGCGACGTTGAATTTGTGTTTTTTTTTATATGTTTTATCAATTTGAATGAATAAATATCATCTTTATTAATAAACAAAGAGAGCATAAATTATACAAAATGTCCCTTACAAAAATCTACAAAAAGATTGTGAACAACTTTTCTACTAGAGACTTGTCTAAAGAAACTTTTCTACATTGATTAATCATCGACAAAGTTAATAACTATACCATTCATATTCATAATTAAAATCAATCTAATTCTCTTATCTAAGGGTGCATTTGATTTGCTAAACAGTATGTACTGAACATAACAACACAAGACAAACTTGTATGATTTTTTTTTTTTGACAAACAAACTTGTATGATGTTGAATAAGTTTTGGTGGACAAAAAACTATTTTTGTATTTTAGATAACTTATGAGACAAAAAGTTGTGCCGGAGTTTAGTGAATGACAAAAATTTATGCTTTTATCTTGTCCCTTGCCTTCAGAAACAGTTTTACAAATCAAACGGTGTACAAATAAAGTTGTCATATTCAATCCTTCATTTTTTTAGATCAAACGCACCCTAAGGGTCCGTTTGATGGTCAGGATAGGATAGAGGCAGGATATGATATAAAACTAGATAGAGATAGGATATGATAAGGACATGATAAACATTAATCCTATCATGTGTTTGATCCGCACATGATAACAAACAGGACATCATTATAATAAAAAAATTGCTCTCATAATTAATTAAATATTGTAAAAATGACATGTTATTAATTATAATAGAAAATACATGCTAACGTTATTTTAAAAATGACAATATTTTAAAAATGACAGAATATCAAGATAATAAATAAGGAATGATCTTCTAATCCCATCAGGATAATTTCTAACTCAGCCTATATTCAGGATTGAAATTACAAAGAAAAGTCAGGATATGATAAGAAAATGATTTATTTTATCATATCCCTTTGGTGCATCAAACATGAGATTTAAGAAACTGAATCTGAATCTTAAATTGAATTATGTTTGACTAAACTTTACTTAAACAAGGATTTTTATTATCACGACTCTTTCCCTTAAGAATCAAAATAAATAATAATAATAATAATAAAAAATACAAAACAGGATGGATATATTTCTAAATAAAAAGAAAAAGAGAAACTCTTTTTTTTTTAAATAGAAAAAGAGAAACTATATACACATCAATAACTTCATATGTTTATCTCTTAATAATAAATTTAAAAGGTCTAGAAGTCCTAGCTCAATTGACAAATGTCGAAATTGCGAGGCCGGACATCGTGACCCGGATTCGAACTTGGAAGCTCACAGTTGTGTGTAAGTTTATTTTCAGTGGATTACCACTTTATCTAAGACAAAAAAAAAAAAAATTCAAAATAGAGTGGTGTAAAACAAAAAGAGATGTCTATACTTTAATACAAAGACATCTTCGTACGTTTATCTTTTTTTGGACCAAAATCTTCGTAAGATAGTTAAAGTCTATATTAATGTTTATCTTGTTCTTTTCTTAATTTCATTATTATCTCCTTTTTGAATTTTTGTCATTCTCTTTCTCATATTTAAAAGAAGCAAAACAGAATCTCTCTCTTTTGATCTTGGTGTTTTATTTTCATTCATTCATCTTCAAATAACCGATCCTCTCTTTTGAGAAATCTTAGATCTGCTTTTATCAAGTTTTCAAAGCTCATCAACATAGCTATAGTATAAATATCAACATATATAAGAGTAGAAGAATCAAAGGAAAGAAGCTTCACCATCACCTTTGTTTATGGAGAAACAAGAACCATCTCAACCTACAAATCAAGGTAAAGTATTACAAAGTTCATTCATTCTCTTCAATTTCTTCATTGATTTGGAAGATATTGTTATGTAGTGTCCTTTCTCTATTATCTTGAAATGATCAAGATCTTATAATTTTATATTTATTCATTTTTTTTAAGAATGTATTATGGTCTATTTAGATAACTAGGAGATGTCTTGATCAAGGTTTGGTCATAGTGTTTCTTCACATATTGATAAAGATATTTTCACCAATAACCTAAGTCCAACTAATCCTGATATTTTATCTCTCACTCTATTATTATTTTTGAGAAAGATTTTTCATCTATCTACGTATTACTCCTTTGGTGTTACAAATCAAACTGCTAGGAACTCCAAAAAATGTTTATTTTTTCTCCTTCACAAAAAGCTCCATTAATTTGTTGTATATACATTATTTATTATTGTTTTATTATTATTATTATTATTATTATTATTATTATTATTATTATTATTATTATTATTATTATTATTATTATTATTATATTTCAATCCTAATTTAAATGACATAATTTCTTTCCATGATTAGTTCATACGTACAATTTCAAATTTTATTTATCTTTCGGACAAACTCCAAATTTCAGGGGCTACTTCTTCTAAAAATTGGAAAATCAACCAAAAAAAAGGTTATATGTCAAACCTAATTCAAATGACATAATTTCCATTATTTTTTTTATAACGGCAAATATTATTGAAACCGAAACTCTTAGCAAGACGCAAAGAGACGGAGAAAATGAAATACAAAGATGCCGCATATAGGCGTAACATCGAACCCAAAAAAACTCCGCAAAAACCACCACTACATAATTTCCATTATTAGTTATGTTCAATGCTTTTATGTGTCCTATTTCTTTATCTTATATGTAAGATGTTGATTTTTTAAGTGTGTATAAATTTTCATTGGATATTTTAATTTCCATTTATATATAATGAAACTTTGTCTTTGCCATTTACAAATGAAAACTTAGATATAAGTGGACAAACATGTTCTAACCAATTATTTAAAATGATTTGAATTAGGTAATGAAAAGAAAAAACATTATAGAGGTGTAAGGCAAAGACCTTGGGGAAAATGGGCAGCTGAAATAAGAGATCCTAAAAAAGGAGCAAGAGTGTGGCTTGGTACCTTTGAAACAGCTGAAGCTGCAGCTACTGCCTATGATGAAGCTGCATTGAGATTCAAAGGAAACAAAGCCAAGCTTAATTTCCCTCAACTCATTTCTAATTTGCCATCGGATCCAACACCGCCGCGTAATAAGAATAATGCTTCATCTTCTTCCTCTTCTTCTTCGCAGCTTGCTCCACCGAAGCCTCTTAATCGTTCATCGTCATCATCAGAAGAAGTGTTCCCAAACCTAATGCAATATGCACAAGTGCTTTGTAGTAAGGATGATGAAGATCTTCGACGTGCTGCTTCAAGTCTTTACAATAATAATAATCATCAACAATATCATCATCAGAATAATATTAATAATACTAATGAGCAATTTCGTTATTATAATTTGCCGTCATTTTTCGCAACACCATCAACAATGTCGCCATCTTCTACTTCTAAGAATGTTGTTGTGCCTAGGGTTGGAGATTGTCCTCCTTTTGATAGGAACATGAGAGGGTCATAGCTTCTCCGTGACCCGAATTCTTTAAGATCGTTAAATACTATAGTCAATGGATTTCAATCTATCAAGAGATTGGACGGTTCATATTATAATTTTTACAAGCCAAGTTTTTTTAAAGAGAATTCAAAACTTAAATACAAGTCATATGATTTTTAACCAGTAGTCAAAATCTGTGACTGCTATTGTTTCTCTTATATGGGAGAGGGCATGGGTATATAGTCATGTGTTACTTTTCATTTTTGATTTTTTGTTGGAATAAATATGCCAATTTTTTTGGTCAAAAAGAAGTATGCCAAATTTCTTGGTCACATTTTCCTCCTTATTTTCATCTACTTTTAATTCTAATGAAATAACTACAAGTCAAGGATTAGGTTGCCTAATTTCCATTTCAAATAGACCATTTTTTTTTATATATATATTTTTTTGAAAAGGCCAAAGAAATATAGTGTAAAAGATTCAAAGCACCAGATGTGGTAAGAAAAAACAATACAACGATAAAAGCTTCACAAAAACTGACAACAAAAACCATTGCACCACGGTACAAAATACTAAGGCCAAAAATAAATAATATACATGTTGAGCCCTCACATTACACAACACCCTAAAAGTATGATATTGTTTTTTTCATTTAAAACATTAATTTTTAAAGTATACTACTCCTAAAAGTATGATTAGGTTTGCCGTAAATATATTTGAGAGTAAATATAAAAATTGGTGCTCAATAAAAAATATAGAGGGAAAACTCTTGAGTCCATGAAAAAATATTAAATTAATTTAAGATTTCCTAACAATAAATCACAAATATTGGTCAAATAATAGGAACTAGCTAGAATGACCATAATTTTATTCTTAATATGGCTAATTTGACCAAACTAAAAATTTCATTTAAACTCATGTGTTTTTCTTATTAAGGGTTTAGGGTTTAGGAAGAGTGAAGATGAATACAAAACTGAAAAATGTTTGAACATTGAACCTAGCTTGTCACTTGTGAGTGAGCGTGGTTATGATGCTGTTGGGAGAGTACACATGTGACTTGACTATGTCATCATGAATAGCCATAACATGATAGCCTATTTGTATTCCAAAGAGAAATAGCATGATAGCCTACTATGTGAGGTGAATCAATTAATTAGTGAAGATAATTTATTGAAAGTTCATCATACAATGTGTATGGATAATTAAATAGATCTAAATGTTAAAATTACTTGTATATCACATTTGTACATGTTGACGTTGTCGAAAGTGAAGGCTATCAAGCGCTAAACTTAGATTGAAAAGAAACAAGTTTGCAAGCGACAAACTTATAAAATTAGGGTTAATGAATTCATCAGAAATTAAGAAAACTCTCTAAAATATTATTGAATGAATAAAAGTTATTTATCTAGTTAAAACTGAGGTGTTAAATACTAAGAAAACTCTAATGAACCAAAAATTCAAAACAAAAATTAAAAAATAAACTATTAAAATTGAGCTGAAGTAATAATATTAAGAAAACCCTCCTATATGTTAACAATGACTTTATTATATTAACAAATGTTTAACTTGTAATTTGAAGAAAATATTTCTTTTTAGCATGCACTAATTTTTTTTGGGACAAAATGATGCACTTGTTAATTAACAGAGATTTATTGTCTTCGTAAACCTAACTCAGTTGGTAAAGGCAATGCATATATTCAGCAACTAGGGTTCGAACCCCAGACAAAAAAAAATAGGATTTATTATTATATGCTTTCGGCTGCATCATCAGCACATGCGTGATGCGTCAACCATTGCGGCTATTATTCTTTCTGTCCCTTCCAGTTTCATGCATCTGTTCCTCAAGTTTTAAAGTGTGGAACAAGCCATTTCAAATGGAATCTTTATTAACATTTCTTATAAATATCATTCATGTATATACTTTATGAGTTTAAAGAGCATGCATCTTTGATTCTAAGTTATAATCATTATTATCAATTTTAAGATGCAAAATCCTAAAAATATTGTTTAATGAATCCAAAGGAAAAAAACTTATCTATATGTCAAATATTTATACAATTTTTTATGCAATTTTTTTTTCTGAGGGGTTTATGCAAACGTTATTATCATTGTTTATTACTTAAACAATTTTCATAGGACAGTTGTTAGCTAGCGTTTATTTTAGAAAGTTAGAGTGATGTGGCAAAATTATATACTCTCTTTAAATGTTGGTGTAACTTGTTAAATTCATATATTATTATATACCGTTTTCGTTGTTATAATCTAGTGATTTAGTTGTAAGAATGTTTTATATGAAATTTTGGATTTGAACTTGAGTCATCACATGACTAATATAAAAATAAAAAATATATACTATTATATACATAAACTAAATTAAAATTATTTTTGTCAAAAAAATAAAAAATAGGTAAATATTATTGTAAAATTTTAAATCCTATTATTATGCATCTAAAATATATGTAATGATAAAAAATTATTTTGTAAAGATAATTAGTATAAGAAGTTTAATTAAATGATTTTTTAAATAATATGTGTATGCACACTACGAAAAATTATCTATTTTTTTTATATCAAGAGATATCAGAAATTATCCCTTCAAAAAAAAAACTGTCAGAAATGATAAAAAAATTATTAGAAAATAATTGCAAACACTAGGTGTGCTATTGTCATGTAAGCACGACTCAAAGTAATAAAATAAAATGAAGCATGATTCCAAACCATTATCATAGAATGAACTTGTTAGCGCAGCACTTGTTTTCTTGCATTACAAACAACACAGATAAAGAATGTTGTAAAATATGATTTGTTGGAACTGATTTTCCATTTGTGAATGAATCGTGACTTGCAACTTTAGCTATGAAACAAACTTAACCAATTGTTTTTCTAACCAATGCTTATCCTTCTCTAAATAACTTTTATTCTCATTATGGATTAATTACCAAGCCAACACACCCTCTTTAATCCAAAATTCTACAAGCATATCATCCCTTACTTGTCCCTTAAGAACTCAAATCTATTAATTTTCATTGCCTTAGTAAAACCATCTGCAAGTTTTCCCTTCATTATTGGCCAAACACACCTCTTTTGCAGTTTGAATACTACATTTGAAAGTTCTATTCTTTGACAATGTGGATTTTAGCACAAGCTTCTTATGTTAATCAAAAAGTTGCAGTGAGTTAGTATTCATGGTGATTGAGAATCCTTTCTCCATTAACTGATTAATGCTCATAAAATTGCACTTCATTCCTAACACATATAGTACTCTATATGAGTGCTTTCTTGCCATATTTTCTTTTGATAGCAATATCTTTTATGCCTTCAGCTGCAAGGTTTCTACTATCTGCAAGTCCGACATTTGTCTTCTTATTCGAATCAAAGTTTGTGAGCCATTCTTCGTGTCATGTCATTTGATTTTAACATCCAGAATCAAGATATCACTCTTTACGTATAAGATCTCCTTCGCATGAGGTAGCCATTAGCAAAACTACTTCAGACTGGAATTATCACGAGTAATGTTTGATTTTTTTTATCTTTCTTCCGACCTTTCTTAGCATCTTTCTTGTGCCAGTATTCATTAACATAATGTTCAAATTTCTCACAATCAATTTTGAGAAGTAATCATTGATTCCCTAATCTTATTCCATCGACATCAACTCATACTTTCTTCTCGGAGATTGAAGCTTTGTTTTCTTCACTTTTTCACCACCATGATATTTCTCCAATATATCTCAGGCCTCTTTTCAAAGTGACGACTGACAGTATCTACATTTTGCCGAATATAGAACACTGCCTTGCTATCTTTCTTTTTTGAATATATGGATTGTTCTTTGCACATCTATTGGATTTGCTACCAAATCTTCATAGCCATTCTGAACAACCTCAAGCACTTCTTGAGCTCCAAACAATGACTTAATCGGTGCGCTCCTACCATTAATAAATATATTTATTTGTATGTAATTATATACTTCAGTACTTTTTGTATGAGTTTGATGTTTAGATTGTGGATTGCTTCTTGGTTTGTATGAGTTTGATGTTTAGATAGTGAATTGCTTTTTGGTTCTCTTCACATGGCCATAACATAGGAAAATTGTTTTTTCCACGTAAGAAGTTTCTTTAAAACACATGAAAATGAACAAAAAACTCTAACAGTAGTTAACTATTATCGGCTCCTAAACAGAAAACTAAGCATCGAACCGTAGTTAACTACTATTGGAGGTAAAAGCGTCATTTCCACGTGGTTTTTAACAACTTATGTGAGAAAAGCATGATTCATATAGAATGAGCTTTGATAAATTAAAATTATTATTACTTAAATTTACAAACAAAAAAAAGAGATATTAAATAACTTGCATCATAAATACAACAACAAAACATCATCCTACTAAAATGAGATCGATTACATAGATCAAACTACGTCATAATGATCCACTTTTTTACGGTATTAATAAAATCTTGCGAATTAAGCATGCATTTCAATAAGCAATTTGAAATTTGTTTTTGACATGCTAGTCAATTGCGGATTGCGGCCCGTAGCGGCCGACCCCAAAAATGCTATAGCGGGATAGCGCATAGCACTATGACCGCTATTTGATAACTTTTTTGACAAATTACGTAAATAATACCTATAAATTATAAACACACATGTCTAATATAAAATTAAATATAACATTCAAATCTCATGAAACATTCATAAATCATACAAAACACCCAAATCTTATGAAAACTTTAGAGTCTCCAACATAGTATCGAAAGTCTTAATCAAAATTCAACACAGTAGCCAATCTCGGATATCGGTGCGTAGAAGCCGACCTTAAAAGTGGGATAGCGGGTTAGCGTATAGTGGTATGACAAATAATGGTCACCGATATTTGATTAATTTTTGAACAAATTACATGAATAATATTATAAAGATAGAAGAAGAAGAAAAGAAAAGAGAAACCATACAAAGAGTCAATTTGGTTTTAAAAATCCCCAAAATGCAACCCACTTGGGTTGGTCGGGTGGTATTGACTTGAGACCTGGAAGTGTGCTCCTCCTCGAGGTCTCAAGTTCGATTCTCTCTGGTATCAATTTAAGTGGGCTAATTTAGCTTCTTCAAAGACAAAATATCCCCAAAATGCCCTAAAATAATTTAGAAATTTGAAAACCATACAAAATGTTTTAAAAATAGTGTCAAATTGAAAATTTTCAACTAAAATCAAATAGCGGCTGAAGCGGCCACTCCTCTCGCTCCGCTATAGCAGTTAAAGCGGCCGCTATAGCACCGCTATCTCATTCCGCAACGCTACAACAATTAGCGTTTGTCGCCGCTACGCTACGCGTGGCCGCTATTGACTACTATGGTTTTTGATAAGACAAACAAATTGCGATTGAGTGATGTAAAACAACGTACACCAAATTTTCCAATATGATTTATTTCTTAATATTACTATACTTTTAAGATATAGTAATAGTTTATTCTGACTACTACTAAAGTTTATAAATGACCTGTTTGAACCACGAAATACTGATAGGTCTAGTGCAGTGACCGGTGCGTAATGTGTATTACTCTTAAAAACTACGGAGTATTAATAGTTTTACCGATTATGAGTCCTACTAATACAAAAAATCTAACTAGTTGAGCTTGAACAATAAACTTTATCAGCTCAATAGAATAAGCTACATAAAATAATGCTAATATCTCCAAATAGAACCCTATAATACATTCTCATTTATCAGACGTGGAGCAAACTCCTGGAGCTTCTGCATGCCATGTTTTCGGAAAAATATAGTAGACACTTGTGCTTTGCCATTGCTACATCTCAATCACACAAGGTTGGAAGGAGATGAAAATTGCTTGGTTGACAATAGCAATATTTAAATTGGAATATATATCTTGAGGATAAATAATTGAGGCTCACAATTGTTCCTAAGATGATTTAGGAACGGAACCATTTCCATTTGTGTATCCTATCTGTAACTCGGAGAACTCGGTTTCAAAGAAAGCGTGATGGAGAGCCCTTACACACTCCTCTGCCTCACTATCATTTACAACCAATGAGATATTCACCTGCGGCGAAAACAAAAGAGAAAATAAAGAATACATGAGAATGAAAAGTGTTGAAAAATGAATGAAGGAGTTTCACATACAATATTCATGATGAGTATAAAGTTTATTAGGTGGATACCTTAGATGCACCTTGAGAGATCATCTGAACAGTGACACCAAGGGTTCGAAGGACACGAAATGCCTGTAATAGAATGTTAATCAGTTATTTTATATGATTAACAGAAATAATTAAACATAGATTGATTGCAGAACAATTAATCTTGGATGTTAGTATGAATAAAAACATGTTCAAGAACAACAGATTATTCAAGCTGTGGATTTTAATCCAAGATCAACAGTGCCCCCAAGGGATCCATGGCAAACAAATGACATTCCCCACATGGAGAAAAAGGTAGAGATAAAAAGGCCCGGATAATTATGATGCTATGAAAAAGCAATTAAATCAATAAAAAAAAGTAAGGATAGGAATTAAATTTAAATAAGAGAGCGTAATACAGAACCTTCTCCAAAATTAATGATGATTGCTGAACATTTCCAATGAGAGAGATGATAGATCTATTTTGTAGGAGATTCACCACTGCGATTTTCTCCAGTTCTTCAACAACATGGTCAAGTTCCTGCTAAACAACAAAGGAAGCCATACAATTAGATTTATGCCGTGGCTGGTGAACAAAAAAAACAAATTGCGAATAACACCTTATCAAGCAGGCATTTGTCTATGTAAGTTCATCAAGGAGGTTTTCACTCCTCAACAAACAGATCAAAGCTATAGAAATGCCTTACACTTGCCTGCTGTATTAGTTCTCTGCTCCATAGCTTTGATGGATCCAACGTCAAGGAAACACTGACTTCACTTGTAGCAACAACATCGACTGATATGCCTAAATCTTCGAAGATTGAAAACACCTGTTGTATACATGTAAAAGTATGAAAACCGGAACTCATTCAACGACAACAATGATAGGTCTGACAGGCACCAACTCTCACCTTAGCAAGGAAACCGTACTGACCAAGCATGCGAGTGCTCACTATATCCAACATGGTCACATTACGTTTCAAAACGATGCTTGTTAATACTGCCTGCAGGTTGTAAACAGAAAACTTTAATACTGTCCAGTCTTGCTTAAAATAATAAGTTGCTTTTTATTGCAAAACAAAATTCTACAAACCTTGCTCATATCTCTTTCCTTGGTGATGAGAGTGCCTGGAGCATTAGGGTTGTAGGAATTTTTAACCCGGACTGGAATATCACCTTCTCTAGCAGGTCTCATAGACTGCGGATGCAGAACCTGTGCATCAGAGAATAAACAATTTAGGCTAACCATAAATAAGATAATTCTGATAAACCAAGGTGCAAATATATCCATTAGATGCATAACAGTCATGCTCCTAAACAATAGCACTAAAGGTGATAATAAGAGATAATACCTCTTATTGTGGCCTCACTCACCGATAAATTAGATAAATAATTGAATTTTGATATAAAATTAACAGAAGAAAAAATCTTATATTACTTGGAGAGCTTATGTTGTAGCCCAAAATAATGTCTTTTTCTCAATAACTGCATACCAAAAAAGAGTTACAACTGGCATTTTTAACAGTGTCCAATTTGATCAAAGATCATAATTCAACAACTGTCATGGGATGAAGCATCTAGCCCCATGCAATTCCAAAACTAGTATCTCCAGTAAATATACATTGGAAATTCATATCTATGGTTTACATAACTTCTTTTACCTGATTCAGATACCAATTTGATATGTGACTCTTCGATTAGTTTTGGGTTGTAAGTTTGGAAGTGTAAGTTCTTTTTTTTAAGAGCTTTTATTATTTCAATTGCCTATCCAATGTGCAGAATTCACCATTTCCTATTTGAACCCTTAGAACAATGTTTCCTTGCTTCTAGTGTTTCATTTTTACATCAAGAAATCTGTGCAGTACTCCTTGATCGTTTTTCACTGCAACCAGTCTGCCCTGGAATATGAATTTTTAAGGTCTCCCTTCAATGTTATTTTATTGGTTGGTCTCCGGTACCAAGTAAAAATAATTTCATATTGTTATTGTACACAAGTTTTACCATTTTTTTTCTACTCTCTAATCTTAGCCAACATGATCCCTTAAGGAAGTGGCTTCTTAACACTAACTTCAGATGGATGTCAAGTGACACTATTAACAGCACAGATATATGTGCAGTCCAGAATTTTCTAGCGTGGTGTCACTCATTCAAATTAATTCAAATGCACAGCTTCACAATATTTTCTTGAATATTCACGTTGCTTGTTGTCTACTTATGCTCAAGTGTAGGTTCAAAACAATGATTCACTTGCTTTTAGATTGTCTGAAACTACTTTAAGAATAACTTGTTTGGAGAACGTTGAATTCACTTTCAATTTGGAATAACCTCTTCTGGTACGTTGAAAGACATTGGCAACAATATGGATTCAAAGAATTTCTCAATGTATTTTAGGTGGTTTTCTATTGTGTGAGGAAATGGATTTATTGAACCCCATAGTTTTATAATTGTACTTTTTCCTCAATAATAAGCTTTTTCCTTCTATTGAGAAAATCACAGTATCTATGAAGTAACATCAAAAAAGCAAGATTCAAAGCAAAAACAAATCCAAGAGTGCAAGCTAGAATTAGAATCTAAGAGAATTGATCAAACCATAACCATAAGAGATCCTGTGGGGCACTTTGTCACAAGAGCTAGATAAGTGGATCAGGGAATGTAATAATACCTGAGCACCAAAGTAAGCAAGCTCGGCAGCCTCGTCAAATGTCAAAAAGGGGACAGGTTCAGCTTTCGGGTATATATTTGGATCACAAGTTAAGACCCCGTCGACATCCTTCCATACCTGTGTATGTGATTGAAATTAATTGTTTTCTTTTCTGTTGCTATTTTGAAATGCAAAACTGTGTTATTATGTACAAACCTGGATCTCAGGTAACCCTAATGCTTTCCCAATTGTCGTAGCTGTCAAATCACTGCCACCTCTACCTAGTGTTGTTACTGCACATGACTTTCTCGCCTTTAAGAAAAAACACAAGTCCCATTTTTTGTCAGAAAATTATCATTATAGTTACACAAAATGCTGAAGTAAAATAAAAGAAATGTTAGGAAAGCATGATAGCACAATTACCTTCCCAAGGAAGCCAGTAACAATTGCAATTGCAGGATCAGCAAGCCAATCGCCATGCAATCTCTTTGCAACAGCCGGATAAGTTGCTTCTAAAATATCCGCATTTGTGAAGTCATCAGTTGTTATAAAACCAATCTCGAATGCGTCATACTGCCAGACCAATAAATTAACAACAAACTATGATCAGGCACAACAAATCAAAACCTGATGACTTTAGTCAGAGTTGGACAACATGATTAGCGAAAAAAAAATACTAACAACCTTTTCGTTACAGTATGTCTTAGATTTAAATTTAAATAAGCAACTTGGTCAAAAAAAAAAAAAAGATAAATAAACAACAAGAACACGTACTTGGCGGGCCTTGACACCCAATTTATTAAGATATGCAGCAAAGGTCCTAGTGGACATGCACTCTCCAAAAGAAACTAGATAGTCTTGGGTTCGTTTAGTTAGCTCTTTCATCATTGCTATCCCATTCAAAAGTTGCTCCAGTGCTTCCAGATGCTCTGGAAATATTTTGACGTGCATAAACCAAGTTAACAACAAAAATGAGTAGAAACATATGAAAATTACAGTGCAACCATATTGATAGTAAAGAAGGTCCAAAATTGATAAAACAAAACGAAAACATGCAGCAATTTGATAAGGTTACAATTATAATAAAAAACTGAGTGTATGCTTTTTCTTGTTCATGGGTGCCATATATAATCTAGCTGCTGATGTAGGTTATAGAAAACTCATGCAAGGGTGAAATTCTTCATGGAAACTTATGCGTTTACAATTTAGCTGCAGCTGTAGGTTATAAAAAAAATTGTGACCATAAAAAGTCATACAAGCTTGACATATTAGATGCCAAATAATTATATCCGAAAGACCAGACAAACTCCTCAACTCAAAAATTTCTGGGTAAAATGATGACTCAATTGTTGATATCATAATTTTAAATACAAAATCAACTTGGAAAGTGTGGTATGTCTCTCATATATAAACTCGTTTTCAGGTCATATCTCATTCAATGTAGGACTCTCAACACACCCCTCACATCTAGAACTAGACCTCCGAAGTGTAACCTAATGGCTAGATAACAGGTAGCCCAACAGATCTTAGATAAACTCTAATACCATCTTAAAATTTGGGTTGGTCTAGTTTAACGCTACAGACCGGTCTGTGAGACGAGCAATATCTCCCACATATAAACACGTGTTCAGGCCATATCTCATCCACTGTGAGAGCCTCAACAAAATTAAAGAAGTGGAGACAAAAATAACAAATATGCAAGTGTTATTTTGAACAAAGAAAAAAATTAAATGCATTTTCAGCAGCCATAACCCTACAAGTATTGCTGCACGCAATAGAACATATCAGGTGATATGATTTGAGAACATTTTAACCTATAAACAAATACTCAAATCATGCAATCTAATAATCAAATGATCTATTTTGTGAACATAAGAAATAACTCACTTTCAATAATAGATCTGTCCACTCCAAGTTGATCCACGGTTCTGAAATGCAGGTAAAAACATAACAACAACAAAAAATATTATAACTTTTCTGAAAAAAAGATGTGAACTTCATTGTTTTTCTTCCATAATTTTTTTTTTGTAAAAAAAGGAACTCACTGCTCTTACCTGAGATGCAAGTCTTTTATAAAGCTAAGCTCTTCAATGCCAGAGACATTAGTAACACCGCAACTCACAGCTTTTTCTCCAGCCTAATAACAAAACAAACATAATTTCATTGAGAAGAGTACTCCAACATCAGAAAACAAAGGAATCAATAACAAACCAATTATTAACAAACATAGTATTTATTTAGGATCAGTATCAAATAGCTGTGCTATAGCAGTGCAGAATTTGAATAAATTTCTGGTTCAACAATACACTATTTATTTGGTATGAAGTGTTGTCAAATAGCGGTTATAGTGGCACTATAGCACGGTAGAGTAGTAGAATTTGAATAAATTTGAGTGTAAAAATCACATTTGTAGTCAAATGCTAGAAATCCTAGCTTTAAGTTATAATCCAATTTAGACAAAATCAATTCCAATCAACAACACCCAAACATGTAAAAACCAATTTTATGCGTCTAGAATCACTTTTGGCTCTCCCTACCATCAAACTAAACACACACTACACAGATTTCTATTTCATAAATACTTGTATCATAAATACTTATCAAATAAACATTTAATTAAACTATTTATGCAATGCAATCATATTAGTTATCAATAAATACTTTCTATTTGTAAAGAAAATAATAATCTACAAAGCACTTACAATGACACCATAATAACACTTGTAATAATTAAAAATTAAAAAAATGGAAGTAATTGAATTTAGTCACATGTGTCAGTGTTGTGCAAGTGTTGAAAGTTAACACCTATCAAACACCAGATGTGCCTTCAATATGATGTGTTAGTACCACATATATATAATAATTTGGCTTGAATGCAGTTTTGGTCCCTATTTTGGCCAAACTACAATTTTAGTTCCCTATTTATAATTGTGTAATTTTGGTCCCCTGTTTCAAAAATTTTGACCATTCAATTTGATGACGTGACAATAAATTAGATGATCTAACATGAAAACAAAATGCCTATTCGGTGAAAGTCTTCAAAAAGTAGGGTGTTAACTTGAGTCATGATCATGCACGTAGAGCAAAAGAAGATCAATTGAAATGATACAAGAGATTGAGGGTGAACAATTTACGGCCACATCATCAAATTTGATGGTCAAAATCAATTAAAATTTCTGAAATGAGAGACCGAAATTGCGCAATCAAAAATAGACAACCAAAATTTCAATTTGGTCAAAATAGAAAAGCCAAAACTGCATTTAAGCGTAAAAATTCATACCAACGTTGACTTTCAACGTCAACCATACATTTGGTTACATTCAAGCACATAGACATCAATAATAATATCAAAAAGATTGAAGTGATTACTTTCAATGCCAATGACACGTATCTGACATCAAAGATTACTTTCAATGTCAATGACACGTATCTGACACTAAACATGTCTTCAATCAGAAGTATCAGTACTACGGATATAAATGGTATTGGAAAAGTTGATAACATGAATCTTTTCTTCCAAAATAACTTAAATATATTCTTTGATTCCATTTTTTTGATACCAACTTCGACTTACAATGTCAACGATACATTTAGTTACATTCAAGCAACTAGACATCAATAACAATATTAGAAAGATTGAAGTGATTACTTTCAATGCCAATGATGCGTATCTAACACTGAAGATTACTTTTAATGCCAATGACACGAATCTGACACTGAACACGTCTTCAATCAGAAGTATCAGTAATATAACAATAAGAGTAAAGAAAATAAGTATATACCAGCAAAAGCTTGTTAGTAGTTTTTCCCATAGCAGAAAGAACAACAATAGGTCTCTCCTCAGGAAAACTCAAAACAAGTCCAGCAACTTCCATCATCCTCTCCGCCGACGCAACCGACGAACCACCAAATTTCATCACACATGTATAACTCTTCTTTATCCCTCCTTCATCTCCTTCTTCCTCAACCACACTCCTCCCATTCTCAATCACGTGCTTCTCCAACACATTGCACGTGACCTTCACCGCCGCTTTTTTCGGAAATTCGTAACCGAATAAGCTCGTTGTTGTTCTATGCTGCTGCCACGTGGCGAGTGGTGGAAGAAGAAGGTTAGGTTTCACATTACAACGAAGTTGTAACAAGTTTGTTGTTGTTGTTGCCATGAATGAATGAAGAAACTCTGAATCTAATAACTGTTTTTGTTTGTTTTCTTCTGAAGCTCGATCTGTGAAAATTAATTAAGAGAAATTAGTTAGTGATGAATATGAATGTGATTAAGAAAATAAAATTGATTAGAAGAGTAATTAATTAACTAACCTGAGAAGAAGGAGCTTCAGAAGAAATGAAAGAGAGAAAGTTGTTGTGATTTGAGAATGAGAGGAAGAAGACGCGGCGGCACACTTCTAAAACGTGTTGTACTACTTCAATTATTACACATTTTTCTTTTCTAAAATCTTTTTCCAACACTAGATTTTTGATATTTTTGTCGTCTTTATGACTCTAACTCAGTTGATAAAGACAACACAATAATATATCTAAGAATCGATTTTGGAATACTTTTTATATATCCATGTTAAATATGATTTTGATCTTTATAAATATCCTAACTTTCGTTTTGATTTCTCTAAAAAAATTCTTCAACTTTTAGTTTTTATAAAATTTTCAATCTGTACTTTTAGTCTTGATTTTTAAGTTAAATTTTATTTTTTTAATGAAATTATGCAAAAATATGTAGAATATTGTAAAAATATCTCTAAAAAAAAATAGAATTTTTAACAAAACATAAATTAAATATAAATTCTTAATCAAAAAAAATATAAAAATTTATATTTAATTCAAATTTTGTTAAAAAATTTTAATTTTTTTGTTGAGAGATTCTTATAATATTATAAACTTTTCTACAAAATTTTATTTAAAAATATGAATTCTACATGTGAGTTTACTTTAAATGAATGATCAAAAGTGAAAATAGATATTTTTTGAAAACTAAAAGTCGAAGAAATATTTTAGAAGAATTAAAATAAAAATTTGGTGTATTTATAGAGATTAAAAACACATTTAGCCTACTTCAGTATATTAAATGTAAAAAATTTCGTAAAAACTTTTTTTTTAAGATTTTTAAAAATTGTTTTAGTACATTCGTTGCATTCTCTTTAACTAATTGGTAGAGTTTTTCTAGAAGGTACACCAATATTAGCACATCGGTTACTAAAGGTGGTTGTATTTGTATATGCGACAGATCTTCAAGGTTTATTTTTTCTGGGAAAAAAAAATTATATTATTGATTTTGGTCCAAACGGATCTCATAGATCTTCATATTTTTTTATTTGATACTAAATTATTGTTTTTGCTATTATTATGACATGAACTACGTTTGTTTTTGTAAAAAAAATTAAACTAAGCTTGCTAAAAAAAATTAAGCTGTTTTTTTAAGTGTTACTAATATTTTTTGTTGATGGTTTGGTCGCAAGGAGTTTTCATTTTCATTAAATTTATTGGGTTGAATGGACCAATGGCACACATTAAAGAGTTGATATTGACCATATATCTAAAAAAAAGAAAAGTTGATCTTGACTACGGATTGTGACTTTTTTGGAGTAGGGTAATTGGTGATGGACGGAAACCGATCACACTATTTTTGATTTTTTTTTATAAGAATATTATTTTAAATGTTTCCATATTATGTTTTATTAAATGTTGTCTACACCTTTTAAGAGTATATATTTTAAAACAAATGAAAAAAAATATAGTGATGTAATAAATATGATAATTCGATGATGTAATGGAAGAAGAGAGATAAAAAAGAAAATGAAGGGTGTCTATGTTCTCCTTAAAATAAAAAAGGTGTGTATATTCATCATTGGGAAATGATTGGGTCTTACATTATGTTTTTGCTCCTAATGATAATATCTTCATTATTACATAAGGTTTTTTTAATGGAAATGATTGGGTAAATTGGGTTTGTCCTTACCATATTATTCTCTTCATTTAGATGTGGTGGTACACCTTTCAAGGGATGCAACTCAGAAGCTCATTAGACAGGTTAAATGGATTCCTCCTTTGAATAATATCATCAGAGCTAATGTTGGCGATAGTTCAGTTTCTAATCCTGGAAGATCAAGTTTTGGAGGTCTTATGAGAAACCATAATGGCGAATGGATGTTGGGTCTTTCTGGTTTTTGTGGTATTACTTCTTGCTTGACGACCGAATTGTATGTCATTTTTCATGGCCTTCGTATTGCGTGTGATGTGGGCCACATGAACATTATTCGTGAATCAGATTCTAGGATGGCTCTTGATTTAATCATGTCATATATCCAACCCTATCATCCTCGTGCTCCTCTGATTAATCAGATAGTCCAACTGCAACATCGAGATTGGATTGTTAATTTTCATCATACCCTCCGTCAAGGCAACAAGTGCGCTGCATCATTCTCTTCTGGATGTTGCTCTGGGAGTTAGTCGTCTGAGATTGAAGTTTGGTTTTGTTTTATCATTTCTTCTTGATATAAAAAAATCCATCATGGAGAAATGCTAACGAGTGTCACAAGGACACTCTTTAAAGACTTTATATAGTAAGTTTTATAGAAACTTGTGCGTTCAATGCATCGGAAATTGAAGTATTGAACATTTTTAATGAATAGTTTCTTAATTGAGAATCCTTAAAGAGTGTCCTTAGGGCACTCGTTAGTAAGAACCTTCATCATTTTATTTTACTACAACAATCTTAAATTGTTTCATTAATAATAAGAGTTTCAATATATGGGGGTACATCAGTGTAAATACGAAAATTAGTTGAGAATGTGACCATCTTAACTAAAATATGGACAACTTCATTGGTTGTCTTTTAATAAACTCAACATCTGAGTTTGAAGAAGAAAAAAATGTAATATGAATCTTTCGACAGTCTTAGATGACAGTGCCATAATTTCAATGAAACTCTCCTAAGTTATGGAACTTAGACACTACATTCCTCGAATCCAATTCAAAGCCTACATTCATTAGCTGGAACTCTCGAGTCCAACACATGGTAGATAACAGGCCAAAAGGTTCCCATGTATCTACCTCCATTAGTAGCAAAAAAACATTCTGACTTGGCAAGCGCAAAGCTTCCGTTCTCATCTCAACTAGGGAAAAGAGGCATCGATATTGAACTTATACCTGCTAGGATGGGTTTTTTCCAGACTTTGCCATCCACATTTGCACCATTATCATGATTGGTCTGTTTGAACTGGTCACATAATGTTCATTGCCTGCCAATCCTAGAACAAAGAATAAATTAAAACTTAAGAATTGTTTTTGTCTTTAACATATTCCAAGGTGGAACTTATTGATCGCAATATTCTAGAGATTTAAGAGAGAGTTATTAATGGTTTGGGAAATGATTTATAATATTATGTTTTGAGTCGTTAATATTATGTTTTGAGTCGTTGTAATTCCCTTTCTTCCCACAACTATATATGGGTTTTGAGTACTTTTAGGTATAAATCATGAAATTAGGCCAACCAAGGTATCTCATGAAAGTTATAGAAGCAAAGAGAACAAGTGCAATGAAGTTATTAAAGTTCAAACAACTAGGGGAATTTCTACCTCAAGTCCTAAGCTCATATCAAGGATGAAAAACACATGAAGTATGAAGAAAACAAGGGAAATCGTCTATGGTCCATGCACCCTTCACACACTAAAAGAGGCAAAGGGGTATTTGCCTCAAGCCTATGCAACCCATGCATAGCACCCACATGCGCTGATGTCTTTTGTTGTTATTAGGCCATGCGCCCCAGGAAAAAGCCCATGCGGGCGCGCAAATTGCCTATTTAAGAGCCATTTTCAGCCAGAATTATTCATTATGAATTCTGATTTCACGTGTATGTTCACTCTTTTTTTCTTTGATGATGTATTTAGATTATGATTTTAAGATGAACCTCTTTCTATGTGTTTGAAACATGTGATATGATTTTCCTTTTATTGATGCAATTTGAATTATGTTTATTTAATATATTTTATTTTTAATACTATTCAATTTATGATTAACTCTGAATCAATTTTAAGTTGTAAATCACTATTAACTTTAGGTTTTATAACAAAATATAGATAGATTAGTTACTAGGATAATTTGTCAAGAAATCGAGAGTTGACTTTGTATGACTTTGTCTAAACGTGCTTTATGTTAATATGACTTTGCTGTTAACCCTAGGGAGAAATATTACATAACGGGACCTTGAGTCGTAACGTGGATAGGTTTATTTTATTGTGCGTCGTGAGTAGGGATATCAATAAGTCTGGTAAGACTTTGTAAGGCTCGTGTCTGACCTACTATAAGAAAATTAGGCCTGAACCTTGCCTTCAACCAGTAATAGGCCAATTTTCAAGACATGACCTTGCCTTTTTAAAGGTTTGTCAAGCTTGAAAAGCCTACTTAAAAGGCCACTTTACAGCAAGACCTCAACTCACCTCTTCTTCTAAATAGGCATTTTTAAAAGTTTTAGAGACAATCTTTGTCAAATAAACGACAATAATGTTGTAAATATAAAATTGTTACCGAATATAATAAGAAGTGAGTCCAGAGGTCATAAGAGAAACAACGGGGCCAATGCTTCATGACCACAAGAGAAGACACCACATTTGAGTATGCAGTGTCTTCCTCTCTTGTGGTCGTGAGTATTTGATTTGTTGTTTTTCATGTGTCCACATAGACACTCCTTTAGACCTAGATTTCTTCCTGTGAATAATACTCAGAATCCTTGCAAGGAAAACAAACTAGTAGTTGATATGTCATGTCTCTCCAAAAATTTTCTACCTCTAACACTTGCATTTTCTTCTTTAAGATCGAACACCCCCAAAGACTTCCTTTAATTGCCTTGGATTTTTTCAAGACAAAACCCCCTCATCCCTCTACATTAATACTACACTCACTCTCACAAACAAACTCATGATAACTAACAAATTATGTCCCAAATTTTAACATTCTAAACAGTTTTGGTCCCCAGTAACTAGGTGATCTCATTCTCATAGAAAAATAAGACAATGATCAACACCTTTCTTTCTTAAATTTGCTGGAAGCAATTACGCAAAGAGGCTATTTTAGTCGGGGACAATAATTTTAGTTTTTGTCCTATCTCTTGTCTCTAGTTTGTCCGGTCCTTAAAACAGTTTTGCAAATCAAACAATATATAACTGAAGTTATTTTTTCATGTCCTCATTTTTTTAGGAGATCAAACACACCTTAAAACAAACAAAAAAAAAAGCCTCGTACATAAGCTCTACTTCCTTTCCCATTCAAATTGAATCGTGTTGAAGTCTCCACAAACACACAATTTTGCTCTTCCATGTCGTCCCTGCAAAATAAAATATGGCCATCAGCAACAAATAAAAAAGTGGAAAATAGAGAAAGAATTTACTCAAATCATGGTTCTGACTCTATATATTAAGGATATATAACAAATAAAATCAGATTTTGTTTAGTGATGTTGGAAGACACTACAATATTTTATTATTAATCATATATAGTTTGAATACTAATAATGTCAATTAAAATTAAAATATTCTACAACTCTATTCACGTGATACTCGCGAGCTACATTATATATAAATTACTTTTCAAAACAAAACAAAAAACATTATATATACGTTAATCATAGTTTGAATTATGTCAAAACAAAATTTACACTTTGGTTATATATAGATTATTATTTTCTTAGTCCGAATTGATTTTATTTTTAACAAGTTAAAATGAGATATATTAACAAAACTAAAAGTGGTTCACCCCGTACAAGGTGTGTTGAAAATGAACCCCTTTAAAATTACAAAGTTACAATGGAGCGGGTGCCAACAAAAAGCACCGGCAAGCAAAACAAAGATAAATTACATCAAAATACCCATACAATGTAGCAGGTGACGCCACCAATCATGGTAGCTAAAAACAAACAAAGCATTATGTGCTTTCAACTAAAGAAACGAATTCAACTTAACTTTATCAAGAAGCGCATTTGGATCAGAAGCCACATTTTTGAAGATACAGTGATTCCGTTCTTTCCAAATTGCCCACACACAAGCTAGCCGAATTACCTTGAAGAATGAATGTGAAGATCGCGACATACCGACCAAATGAATAATCTGAGTAAAATGGTCACCGATGCCACCTGAGGAAACAAAAGTAATACCGAGCCATTGCCACACTAAATTCCAAATGCTTCCGAAGATGTCACATTCAATAAAAAGGTGATCCGCTATCTCGGTATTGCCACATCCGCTAACACAATGGATGTCATTAGGTTGTAACACTCTTTGACGCAACATATTAGATTTTGTAGGAAGTCGGTCTTGAAGTAGTCACCAAGCAAAGACTGATACCTTGGAAGGAACGTGCTTGTGCCACACTTGATGTATGCGGCCCCTATCCAAAAGTTTGTCAGATGCCGTAAGAAAATGATAAGTCCCACGCACTGAATAACCTTGAATGGGGTCAAACAGCCATTTCCATCTATCATGAGTATGGTCCTGTAAAACAATGTCATGTAACAAAGCAGGACACTCCCTCACACTCTCCTCCTCCCACGCTAAAAGGCGTCTCCTCCACACCCACGTGCTCCCCCTTCCTCCCACCCTAACGATGCCATCTCCGCCACCGAACTCCCTTGGTGTACGACTAAGTAAAAAAGGTGAGCGAATTTAATCCCTAGAGGGACACCGCCCGCCCAATTATCCATCTAGAAATAAGTATTTCTGTCGTCACCAACCAACCGTCAAGTATTATCCTCAAACCAATTCCCGACTCCCATACCACTCCCTCCACAGATGTTACACAATGTCCTCCACCAGAGAGAACCAAATCTGCCCCCCTTCCCTCCTTCAA
>Ga0315915_1001589_pt1 | contig 27746 bp, 20 predicted proteins | sample MpolbnodulesMG_FD_207738 | JGI IMG/M metagenome (GOLD analysis project Ga0315915, IMG submission 207738) | Medicago polymorpha root nodule microbial communities from Los Angeles, California, United States - branched nodules | ecosystem: Host-associated > Plants > Roots > Nodule | place: USA... | reverse complement strand
TTTCTTCTGATTTTCTTGCTTTTAACACCCCTAGTCGCCTCATGTTGCCTCAGAACTCTATCAAATTGTCAAAATAAGTCCTAAAATTTACGTAATGACAGCATGTCATCAATGATCGCGGCATGCCCACTATGTGACAAGTTGACTAGAGAAATTAGTAGCCATTGCCAAACAAGAGGCCACACGCTGCTCAATGTAGCGCCACCTAAACAAAATCGTCGGTTGTCTCATTGAAACCGCAGCCAGCCGGACACAACATATGGTCTTCGTGAATTACCCTCCTTCGCGCAAGGTTGTCTCTGGTTGGTAGGCGGTTGCGGAGAAGGCGCAACGCGGGCAAGCAAACCTTGAGAGGAATATGAATGTGCCAAACATTTTCAATGAGTTCCCTATCCAAAGGTGCATCCGTGGACATGAAAAATGGATAAGCCCCATGTACTAGCTCGTTTTTCATTAGAATTATTTTAATATATTTATTATGTGTGTTTATATGCGTTTGTATGTGATTAATTGTCTCTGTTTGTATTTTATTTGGGATTATTGGATTTTTGACCTAGAAGGGTATTTTAGTCCTTTTTAGACTCAGGAGGATTTTGGCCATTCGGTGAGCAAGGGTGAAATAGTCATTTTGATTAGGTTATTTTTGGTGTTTTGGTGAGAATAGTTATATTTTTACTAATTACTAGTGAGTCGGGGTAATTATTTATAGACGGTAATTATTCGGTATTTTAAAGGTTTAAGTGAGTAATAACTTGGTGAATTAGTTGGTAAGAATATTGAGCCCATTAAGACACGTAGAAACCTAGCCCAATTATGTGGTGACTATATAAACATAACACTATGGAGAAAATTAGGTTTTCTACTCATTTTATTCACTTCACAAAATATTTTGAGAGAGGTAGAGAGAGAAAGTGGATCAAGAGGATAAAATAAGAAGCTAGAAAGAGAGAGCTTGGGGTTAAAGAGTTAGGAGCTAAAGTGCCAAAGTTAGAATTCTTGAAGATTAGAGGTAAGGGGGATGATTTCCTTTTCATAATTAAGCTTTAATCTCTTATTTTCAATTATGGGTTTAAGTGATTTTGCGTTAATTGTGACTTTTGTGATTTTTGAATTATGAAATTTGTGCTCCTAATTCAAGTGAATTTGTGGGTATGATAAAGTTCATGAAATTTTTGTGGTATGTGCTTAAACTTCATATTTGTTGTTGTTATTAAGTTGTTTTGATGATTTTTTGTTAATTGAGTGTAAATCAAGAATTGGTGAGTGATTGTTGTTGAAACATGTTTGAATTCACTTCATGAATGTTTTTTTATGTTTGAATGTTGATGGGGTTTGAATTGGTGTGGTTGTTTATTAAATTTGAATGAAAATTGAAAAAATTGTAGGTGTTGATGAAAAATGAACATAATGATGATTTTAGTAAAAGTTGATGTTATGATTCCATGTATGTTGTTGTTTTGATTGTCTTTTGATGTATATAAAGTAATGTACAAGTTTTGGGGATGAATTTGGGTCAAAGGGATCCAAAATATGGTTTGGTGTGAAAATTGGAGGGTTTCCCAAGAGGAAAACCCAAGAAAAGGGTGACCTGTTCTGGTGTAACTCACTAGGCGAGTTGCAGTTCGCTGTGGCGAGTTACATATGACAGACACGCATGTTTTGGGTGATCCAGGCACTCGAGGCTCAATCCAGACTGTTCCAAAATGATTCTTTTGATGTATTTAATTGTTGTAAAGTCTTCTAAATGAATTGGATTGAACTTGGTTTTGTGAATCAAATCAAACTTTTTGAAAAATGTTCAAGAACACGAATTTTTAAAAATGTTTAGGATGGTAATCACGAGTTTTAACTTGGTTTTACTTTGGAAATTGGAATTCTTTGGAAAATGGTAAAAACGACACGAACTTAGTGAAATTTTGGAATCAATTGGAATTGGCCTATAATGCTTATATGTATATGCTACTGTGATCATATGCGAGTAGTTTATATGCTTGGTTGAGGTGTTTAATCATGTTTACCTTGTTTTGTCGGATTACTTAGAAAATATAGAAAGTTGTAGAAATAGAAAATTTTGTTAAAGTGTGATTTCATGACCGGATAACTTGTAATTGGCTTTATGTTTATGATGATATGATAGAATAAGAATGGACGATTAAAAATCAGATGCTTAATTTGATGAATACCATGATGTGGTTAGATGTCCGTATTTTATGAAAGATGTGATTTTGAAACATTGTGTTCTCTAAGTTGATTGTTGTGGATGATGATTATGATGATGGAGATTTATGTAGATGAATTCTTACATGCAATTGGCGACGACTTTGATGGTTTATGCATGTATTGAAAAATGGCGATGTTGATTGTTGACGATTTGTTGTTGAACATGTGCATTGATTGAGTCATATGTTCATGCATTCATAAGTCGGATATTTATATCCATATTGGCGATGACCAGATATTTATATCCATATTGGTGATGACTCGAATACTTTATATTTATATTGGCGTTCAAAATTATATATATATATGTATCTTGAGGTGACGACCTTGGTCATGACCGGTACCACATGCATATAGAGTCGTGTCTTAGGTGCATTGCATAATTTGGCCGGTGTCATACTTGCTTATGTGCTCGGTGAATAATTGCATTGGTGAATTGTATACTTGGTGAAATTTGGTTAATATGTGAAAATGTACTTGTAAATATTTATACTTGTAAGCATGATGAATATTATTGTTGTTGAGTTGTTTAGATCATTTGAAATTAATTATGTTGTTAACTTTCACTTGATTATGTTTTGATTATGAAATGTGAACTAACCCCTAGTGGTCGTTTGGTTGAGCGTCTACTTTATTCGTATGGATGGGTAGACGGCGTGCAGGAATAATTTGCTTTATCTTGGTGTCTGTATTGAAAAATGGCGATGTTGATTTTTTGATTTATGGGTGCCTGTCTGATTATTTACATTCATGACTTGTTGAGATTTTATTCACTCAGTATGTTGAGTTGAGATTTTATATTTGGTGTTGTATTGAGATTTATACGACATGGCTATTTTGGAGATGTTTTATTTCAGTTGATGATGAGATGTTAATATTATTCCGCTGCGATGTATGAGAAAATTATCTATGGATGTTGAACTTATAAAAGAAGTAGCATTTAAATCATTTGAATGATTTGTATTTGCATAATTTGTAACAGTCCGATTTTCGTTAGATTGGTTTTTAATTATTTTAATATGTGATTAATTGCCTCTGTGTGTGTTTTGGGTTAGGATTAGTGGATTTCGGTGTTAGAAGGGTATTATAGTCATTTTAGACTCAGGGGTATTTTAGTCATTTCGTGAGTAAGGGTAAATTAGTAGGTTCATGGTGAGGGTTATTTTTAGTGTTTCATGTGAGAGCCATTATTTTACTAAGTTACTATTCGTGGTGGTAATTAGTTTTGAACCGGTAATTATTCGATAACTTTTAACCGTTAGTGGATAGAAACTTTGGGAGTTAGTTTATAAGAGTTTTGAGCCCATTAGACTTTTAAGGGTTAAGCTCATTAGTGTGGACACTATTTAAGTTCTAGTCTTTATAGAAAAATAGGGTTCACATTCATTTTATAAGAATTAGAGAGAGGTAGAGATAAGAATAGCTAGAGGAGGGGTTTTGAAGAGAGAAGACTTTGGGAAGCGAGAGGAGGGTAGAAACTCAAGGGATTGGAGCTAAAGTGAAGCACTAGCTTAGATTTGTGAAGAATTAAGGTAAGGAGGTTAGATTTCATTCATAATCTCTTAGTTTAATTTCTTCTCTAATTCTATGCATAAGTGCTTATTTGAGATAAGTGATTATTGTGAGCTTAATTGTTGAAAATCGTGCTCTTGTTTTAGTGATATGTTTGAGTATGTGAATTTGTTGATAATTGAATTGTTGATGATGAAATTGCATGTTCATGATATGTATAAATGGGTACAACCACTGTTAGCTTCTGGAGTCTGTACGCTTAAGCGTATAGGTGGACGCTTAAGCGTACGAGCCCAGTTGTAGCACCTTTTGTTTTGTGTTCCGGTCGTTCGGGAGCCGATCCGAGCTTTGTAAAATGCTTCTTTCAACTTGTTTAATCATTGTTTATACTCTTAAACCTACTGGAATATCTTATGGAATGGATTGGACTTGATTTTGTGATTTGAACTTAACATTTAAAAAATGTCCAAGAACACCGATTTTTCCGAAACTCCTTTTTACCAAGGAAAGGGGGTAGGGTTAAGGTTGTATACTGAATATATGATTTCTAAAAATAGTTGTGATTGGTTTCATTGAGTTTCAACTTGTTTTGCTTTGAAAATGGAATTCCTTTGGAAAAGTGATAAAGAGAGACGAACCTTGTGATTTTAATAATTTTGTCATAGTTGGCCGGTAAAATGCACATGTATACACCACTACACTCATATTTGATCTAAGTGTATACATAGTCGAGGCCCTAGAGTTTATTTACTTGGTTTTGGTTCATTTGTCTCAATTATTTTTAAGTTGTAAAGTGGGAGATGAACATTGTCGAAAATGATCTTTAAGACCAAATACTTGGCAAATCTTTTGTGGATAGTTTGATATGATTATATGAAGATAACTGAATGATTGCTAGGTGTTGAATATGATGTTTATCTTAGTGTGGTGTATTTTCTCCTCACTTGAATTGTGAGAAATAATATGAAGTTGTTGAATTATATGATAGAATCGATGTTGGTGAATACATATATGTTGATTGATTGTGATATTGTTGGTGAATACACATATGTTGATTGGTTGTAATATTGTTGGTGAATACATATATGTTGATTGATTGTGATATCGTTGGTGAATACATATATGTTAATCGATTGTGATATTGTCGGTGAATGCATATATGTTAAGTGATGGTGACTTTGTTGGTGATTGCATATATGCTAAGTGAATGGTGATGATGTGGTGAATTGTTTGTGTGAACATATGCGTTGTGTCAAGTCATATGTTCATGCATACATGACTGATGGTGACAGATTTTTATATCCAAAATGTAAGACGGGTGTGAAATCTTACACACGATGTTTTTGTTGCATCGAAGGTGACGACCTTGAGGTGATTTGGTACCGCATGCATCTAGAAAGGTCTAGAACATTGCATGCATTTGAATAGTTGATGAGTCGTGTCATAATTGAATATGTGACTTGGTTGTCCATTGGTGAAATTTGGTGAATGTTGTGATTATGTGGATTGGTGTATATGTACATTCGTGGATTTTGTTGATGATTGTGAATATTTGAACTAGGCTCTAATTGTGTGTCTTACTTGCTTGTGCTTATACACTTGGTGAATCTATTTGATGATAATTATTTTGGTAATAGTAATGAGGTGAGAATTGTATATGTATGTACGTATGATTTGGTGATTCCTTTGGTAATGATGATTGCTTGCTTATAACTTTGAAATGATAAATTGTACTTGTTGAGTTAAGTATGCTAAATGAAGAGTAAGGTGAGTAATCCTTTCATTGATTGATGTCGATATATGACGAGATTATGTTGATGACTTGATTAGAGATTGAATATGCTTGCTATGCTATGTTAGTAATGTGATAGCTTGAGATGTATGGGATGGGGGATAATAATCATGTGATGCTAGTATTCTAGGAGGGATGGTTATGTATATGTGTTATGCATGAAATCCTTGAATGCTTATGTTTGTTTATGTTGATTGTGATTGATGTGAAGCTAACCCTCAGTGGTCTGTGGTGGACCGCCTACCTATTTGTATGAATGGGTAGACGGCGTGCAGGAGTAGTTTTGCTTGGTGAGTTGCTTGAGGATAGAGGGAGCTTCCTCTGTTTATCAGTTAGAATCTTAGATTAGGCTCTAATTAGGTGTCAGTCTTTATGATATTCTGGATTTCTTGTGTTATGGAGATTTTGCCCATTTGTCGGGTTTTGGAGATTTTATTTATGGATGTATGTTGATCTTATGACATGTATACTTGGTGATGTATGATTTATATCTGCTGCGACTGTTGAGAATTTTTATACATGCATGTTGTTCGAATTTTGATGTGAAGACGTAGCGTCTATTTCTTGAATATTTGCATTATTCGCGTGTATTATCGCTTTAATAGAAATAGGGTGTTACATAATTTATCGCTTTAAGTGTTTAAGGTGTTACAATGTGGTATCAAAGCCATGTCGGTATTGTCCATACCAGAATCGGGTGATTTTCCTGTTTGTATGCGAATGGTTTTGAGTTACCTTTGATACTTGCTCCATTGTTCTTACCTGTTGGTTTGAATTTTGTGTAGAAGTGAGATGGTTGGTGGTAGAAATGATGCGACAATTGTAGAGGCATTGGCTGCAATGGCGCAAGTGTTGGCTTAAGCCAACAAGCAGGCTGTGAATGGTCATCATGATCATGGTGAAGCTGAGGAACATAGGCTATATCGTTTCATACGAAACAATCCACAAACGTTGAAGGGGAGGTTTGACCCGGATGGAGCACAAACCTGGATGAAAGGTGTGGAGAGGATCTTTCGTGCTATGGCACATATGCTTGCAGAGAAGGCTAAGTATTCGTGGGCTGAAGCTAATATGAGATTTGAGGCTAGTGGAGGAGTGGTGTTTCGGAGGAAATTGAAGAGTGAGTTTCTAAAGAAAGAGGTGGAGTTCTTATAGTTGAAGCAGGAGAACATGTCTGTTGCTGAGTACGTCGTTAAGTTTGAGGAGTTGTCAAGGTTTTGCACCTACATTAATGCTAAGTATGTTATGGTATCTAGATGTGTGAAGTTTGAGAGTGGTTTGAGGCTCGAGATTTATCAGTACATCTGCTTTCATGAGATCCAAGATTTTGATACTTTGGAGCACAAGTGTCGCATGTTTGATGATGCTCGAAAGGCTATGGTGAATCAATACAAGGAAGTGAGTGACAAGAAGGGGAAACGTCATGGTTTTGGAAAGCCGTACAACAAGGAAAGTGATTGTAAGAAGGGAGAGAGTTGCTTCAAATGTGGGAAGGCAGGTCACAAGTCATTTGAATGCAAAGGAAAGGAGATCGTGTGCTACGATTGAGGTGAGGTAGGTCATATCAGTACAAAGTGTACCAAGCCGTAAAAGGTGGCGGGGAAAGTGTTTGCTTTGAATGCGGAAGAGGTGGAGCAACCGATCTAATCCGAGGTATGTGTTTTATCAATAGTACTTATTTGATTGCAATTGTTTATACTGGTGAGACGCATTCTTTCATCTCACTTAGTTGTGTTGAACGTTTAAAATTGGTTTTAACTCCGTTGTTGAGAGGGATGGTCATCGATACCCCGACCCATGGCTCGCTAACTACTTCCTTAGTTTGTGTTAAGTGTCCTGTTAATTTTGGTAAACTTAATTTTGAATTGGATCTTGTTTGCATGTCGTTAGTGCATATGGATGTGATTTTTCGTATAGACTAGATGCTATCTTTTGGTGTTAACATTAACCGTTTAACCAAGAGTATAACATTCTCTAAGAAAGTGGATGAGGTAGGTGGGAAGTTCTTGACCACGGAACAAATGAAGAAGTCTTTGGATGGTGAAGCTAGAGTGTTCATGATGTTCGCTTCGTTGAAGGAAAATGGTGAGAAAGGAGTTAGCGATTTGTCAGTAGTGGAAGAGTTTTCAGAAGTTTTTCCAGACGATATTACCAACTTACCGTCAGAGAGGAAAATGGAGTTTGCAATTGATTTTATGCTAGGAACAAGTCCTATTTCGATTGCGCTAGATTGGATGTTTGCATCACAATTGGGTGAGCTTAAGAAGCAGTTGGAAGAATTGTTAAAGAAGTAGTTTATTAGGCCGAGTGTTTTGTCGTGGGGAGCTCCAGTGTAGTTAGTTAAGAAGAAGGATGAGAACATGAGGTTGTGTGTGGATTATCGGAAATTGAATAAGGTGACAATTAATAATAGGTATCCACTCCCGATGATCTGATGGATCAGTTGGTTGGTGCGGAAATGTTCAGTAAGATTGATTTAAGGTCAGGATATCACCAGATACTAGTGAAAGCAGATGATATATCCAAGACTGCGTTTCGAACTAGATATAGACACTATGAATATTCTGTGATGCCATTTGGTGTGACTAATGCGTCGGGTATCTTCATAGAATATATGACTAAGATCTTTCATCCTTATTTGGACTAGTTTATGGTGGTGTTCATAGATGATATCTTGGTGTATTCGAAGTCAGAGGAGGAGCATGATGAGCATCTGAGGGTTGTGCTGCACACTTTGAAGGAGAATAAGTTGTTTGCTAAGTTATCAAAGTGTGAGTTTTGGCTGTGGGAAGTGAGCTTTCTTGGTCATATGATTTCGAAGGGTGGTATAGCAGTGGATCAATCGAAGGTTGATGTAGTGTTGCAGTGGGAGACTCCGTAGTCTGTTTTTGAGATCATAAGTTTTCTTAGTTTGGCGGGTTATTACCGAAGGTTTATTGAAGGATTCTCTAAGTTGGCTTTACTGTTGATGCAGTTTACTCGGAAAGTAAAAGCGTATGTTTGGGATGTTAAGTGTGAGAAGAGTTTCCAAGAGTTGAAGAGGAGGTTAACTTCAGCGTGAGTGTTGATTTTGTCAAATCCGAAGGAATCGTTTATCGTCTATTATGATGCTTCTAAGATGGGTCTTGGTGGTGTGTTGATGCAGAATCGTAAGGTTGTGGCTTATTCGTCGAGGCAGTTGAAAGTACATGAGAAGAATTATCCGACTCATGATTTGGAATTGGCGGCAGAAGTGTTTGTGTTGATGATTTGGAGGCCTTATTGTATGGTTCTAAGTGTGAAATGTTCAGCGACCACAAGAGTTTGAAGTACCTATTTGATTAGAAAGAGTTGAATATGAGGCAGAGGAAAGGGTTGGAATTTCTTAAGGATTATGATTTGCAGTTAAGTTATCATCCAGGAAAGGCGAATGTGGTGGCAGATGGGTTGAGTATGACGTCGTTGCATATGTCTGCTTTGATGGTTAAAGAGATGGAGTTGATTGTGCAGTCTCGGGATTCGGGTTTGGTTAGTGAGTTAACGCCCGGTGGTGTGAAGTTGGGAATGTTGAAGCTGACAAGTAACATTTTGGAAGAGATCAAGAATGGTTAGAAAGAGGATTTGGAACTTGTGGATTGTGCGATGTTGGTTAATCAAGGTAAAGGTATGGATTTCATATTCAAAGAAAATGGTGTTTTGATGTTCCATGATCGAGTTTGTGTACCAGATGTACGCTTAAGAAGCGAATTTTGGAAGAAGGTCATAGGCGTAGTCTGAGTATTCATCCAAGAGCGACGAAGATGTATCAGGATTTGATGAGGTTGTTTTGGTGGCCTAGAATGAAGAAGGATATAGAAGAGTTTGTGTATGCCTGTTTGATTTGTCAGAAGTCGAAGATTGAACATTAGAAGTCGTCGGGTTTGATGCAACCATTGTTTGTGCCTTAGTGGAAATAGGATAGTATCTCTATGGATTTTGTCGGAGCATTGCCAAAGTTTGTGAAGGGGTTTGATTCGATTTGGGTGATCGTTGATCGATTGACGAAGTGGACACATTTTATTCGAGGTTGGCGAAGATCTACATGGAGAAGATTATCAGATTGCATGGTATTCCTTCTAGTATTGTGTCAGATCGGGATCCGAGGTTTACTTCTAAGTTTTAGGAACTAAGTTGAGATTGAGTTCTGCTTATCATCCCTAGACTGATGGGCAGACAGAGAGGACTATTTAGAGTTTCGAAGATTTGTTGAGTGCATGTGTTTTGGAACAAAGTGTCAGTTGGGTTGAATGTTTACCGTTGATTGAGTTTACTTAGAACAACAGTTTTCATTCTAGTATCGGGATGGCACCGTTTGAGGTTTTGTAAGGACAGAGGTGTAGGACGTCGTTGTGTTGGTATGAGTCATCAAATTTTCCTTTTGAAATGATTCATTCCAAACAAACATAAGGCTGAGTAAGCTTTTGTTTCAAGGGAAGTCCCTAAATATATGACAAACAAGGATTCATTAATCGGTTGGTCCTTATATGTTTCACTAGTAATGCTAAGATACTTTTTAATCTAAACAAGAATTCTAAATAGTGCTAAAGATACATTTTTTCAATTATTATATTTCCAGTAATAATGTTAGAACCTTCTAATTTCCAAAACAATACCTTATTAAAAAAAAAAATTGAATGGCAAAATAATACCTTAGTTAAATAATGTTAAAGGAGGAGTTGTTCAAAAAATGTTAAAGGAGGAGTGTTAATGTTCTGATCATTCTATTTCTTAGGAAAGGCTGATTACTAAAACTGTTCCCAAAATTTCATCAACTCCTCAATTCCATGAAAAATAACATAACAACATTCGTCTAGCCATGAAATAAAAGTAAATGAGATGAATTCTAGATATTCAGGTCGTTGATTGTCTTGAGAGTTTCAGGTTTGTGAAATTTTCAAATCAAACTATGATTCTAGAAAACTTTTGTTTGTATATTGTCTTTCTTGATTTTACTACTAATTTTACCTATTTATATTAAATTTCTTTTAAGTTGATCCTTCTTCTCAAGATTTAAGCTCAAGAGAATTGGGCAAATGTAGATACCATACGAGGGAAACAGAAAATCTTTTTTCACTCTATGAACTGAGTAAAAGCAAGATTACTACTGATATAGAGGATCGAGCAAGATAAGTATGTCAGTTGTATACAAATCCTTCCACAAAGATTATAATGCAGATCAACAAGGAACATTCACCTGATGTGCAATCCAAGCAACAAAGTTTTGGCTTGTTGAATTCTAGAGTTTCTCAATTGGTAATATTTGAAGCGAAAGATCACCATTTACGATAAATACTAGAAACAAAGAAACATTGTGTAACAACTTTCTTGATGTAACTATGTATATTCATGATCACCAACTTGTAATGTCAATTGAAATTTCTCAACGCGGTATTATAAATCAGCCTTTAACAACCAACAATTGATTTATAATATCGCGTTCTGAACTTCCAATTGGAATATCAACTCGATGATCTTAAAAATTGTTCTGCCAAGAATTTTTTTATTAAATGATAAATGATGTTTTTTTATTACAAGTCTTGCAGTAAATGGTGATAGTTTCGTTTCAAATATTACCGTTTGATAATATCTAGAATTCGTCAGGAAAAAACCTTGTTGCTTGGATTGCACATAGGTGAGTGTTGCTTGTTGGGTTTCTAGATAATCTTTATAAGGCCTTGCATATCGTTATGTGCTTTTCTTTCTCGGTCCTTCATATCAATAGTAATCTTGATTTTACTCGGTTCAAAGAGTGAAAAAAGATTTCCATTTCATTCTTATGGTATCTTCATGTTATCCAATAATCTCTTGAGTTTAAAACATAAGTAGAAGGATCTGCCTGATGAAATTTTGATATAAATAGGAAAAATTACTAGTAAAATCAAGAAAAACAACATACAAATCAGAGCATTCTAGAATCATAATTTGTTTGAAAAATTCACAAAGTTGAATCTCTCTACAAATCGTTTGGCAAAATGAGAGAAAAGCATGGCTGAACCTATATATAGCCAATGGGTAAAATCACCAAATTGTCCTCTTCCACTAAATTTTCTCAAACATAGTCAACTGATGAAATACCGTTAATGTTTTAAGTGGGATATTACAAATTTTACTGTGTGCGGGCTTATATGAATAATCAATGAACATCATTGTTGATATTTGTTTGTTTTAAATTTGTAGTTTTTTCTTGTTTTTAAACTAAGTCCATAGTCAATAGTCCGATAGAGTTCAAAGTTTGGAGCAATGTTTAGAGTCTAATGCAGCGGATATGAGAGAGAGAGAAAGAGAGAGAAGGGAGAAAGACATAAAACAATTAATTTGGTTCCTTCCACAGTCCAGAAGTAGTCCAGTCCCCCCGTTCACTTCGAATGAGATTTTGACTAAAATCAATCTGATTACAAATGCTCAAGCACACAAGCAAGAGATTTCTAATGCTCAAGCACAAAAGCAAGAGATTTCTAAACAAACAAATTACAAAAAAATGATTTTGAGTTGCACACTTCATATACAATCAATGGTGTTCACAATAGAAAACAGTTCCGACTCTAAGACTTACGTATTTCTAAGATATGAAAGTTTATGAGAAATTCTAAGTTTTTGATGCACAACAATTTCAGCAGAGTTTTGACACAGTTTAAAATGTTGTAGAGTCTCTACTCTTCTTCAAGTCTTCATTAATTTATATAAAGGTATGAAAGACACGTTGTAGAGGTGCCGGCGCATCAAAGAGTCGTTGTAGAAGCTTGATCAATCATCATTGATTTGTTGCTTGATATGGTTAATGTTTAGGAGGGAATAATTTGAAATCCATTCCTTGATAGAGAATTAACCAGTGGAGACACAGCTGTAACTTGTACTATGTACAGAACATGTTGGAATAATGGAGTAGTAGTTGTACTATTGTCCTTTCTTTGTGGATAAGCATCCAATGCCTTCTAATTCTACAGAAATATCAATTGCTCCAGTCTTCTATTCCTTCTGCACATTTGTGTCTTGAGATATCCATAATAACTAACTTCAGGTTCTTCACTTTACCTTATAATGATCTTCAGACTCTGGGCGATCTTCAGACTCTGACTTGCAATTAAGTTTCTCTTGAGAATTCTTTTGATCTAATTTGTCCTTCCAGAATCTTAAGACTTATGAATTTTAGTCTATGGTCCTGCACACTTGAACAAATATTAACCTATCCAATTGTACTTTCAATACCTTGTTATCATCAAAACCTTAAGAGGCATTGTTAAACTCATTTTGTTCCAACGTCCATTAGATTAGATTGGACATGAACACCTCTGGTTCTAAACAAGGAAGGTTTTGTCTTTTATTCATCAATAGTTGTTACTTGACTATAAGTACATTGAGATTTGTCTTCCTGTGAGATTCAATATATTGATTAGGGGGTGTTTGGTGTTTGGCAACAACCTAGTTCTGTTTTCTGTGCGGTATTGAAGAAGATGAAAACAGCATAGTTACTTGTCTCTTTGGGTCGTCAATTAGTTCAAGATCGTTGGTTCTGTTTCCCTAAATATATGTTTGCTTTACTCTAAAGCTTTTGCTTCCTTTTTCCAAAAGGAGGTGGTTTAAGGGGAATGTTGTTTGATTGGAAAACTGCTATGTGGGTGATTGGGAGAGCTAAAAACGATTGTTTCTACTCCTCAGGCTACATAAGTCAAAGATGCGGTGGATCTTATTAAACACTACTCTTGGTGTTGTTTTTTTTTTTCCAGGGAAGGGGTGTTTCTTGTATGTTATATGAATGGGTTCTTTGAACCGTTAGTTTGCATTTTAAGTTTACTTCTATGTTTTTCTTGTGCTCTTTTACTTTTTGGGCACACTACTGCTAATACTTTCTGTTGAACTAAAAATTATTTGAAGAACAATAACCTCTAGTTCTGAGTTTTTATGATATCAAGTAGTATGAAAATACTTCTTCAAAAAAAAAGTTGTTTGAAAAGAATTGATCCTCTAATATTTGTTGGAGATTTTAGAGAACGTATGCAACATACGTGTTCATAAGTGGATATTTTTATACCTCATTTGGCAAATGAGGAAATCTTCAAACCTATTTAGCTAATATCAAAAAGCTATTTAAATTGGAAAGAGAAAAAGATGAATTTATATAACATTATAAAAAAAACAAAAATAAATCATTTAAAATAAAGAACTTAAATTTGTATAAAAGAAAAGGCATTACATAATTAAACTCTTTTGAAAATTTTTACGTAATTAAAGGCAAAATTCATCATAGAATATGAAGTTCATAATATTTTTAGTTTGGGTTGGATTGGATAAGTTTTTACCATACGAACCAAAAACTAATCTATTTAAAAAATACGAACTTTTTCTATTTGTGGTTTTTCAGTGTTTTTGATACATTTGCTGTGGTTTTCATTGGAGTGGACATGAACACCATTGGTTCTAAACAAGTCAAGTATTGTCTTTTATTCACCAATGTTAGTTACTTGATTATAAGTACTATGAGATTTGTCAGAGGGGGAATTTAGAGTCAATTTTGACCCCAAAATCACTCATTCGAGTTGTTTTTCCTTACTAAATCAACGACATTTGCTAACGCACGAGTCATATCGAAGGTAATATTTGACGGTAATAGGTAACAAAATAGTTTAGTTGGATGTCAAAATATTAAGAAGCATAGACGTTGGTACTGTAACATAACATAATATTTTAATGGCATAGTGCAGTAAACAAAACAAAAGCTGGAATTTTGGCAATATATAATTAGTAACAATATGTCTTAAAAACAATACTACAAAACAAAACACCACACATTACGGAAATCTTTCCTATAGACCACATTTGACGTAACATCGGTATCTTCCCCGTCTTAATCATAATTTTATGTCTTAACAAAATCGATTTTGTGAACCTATAAGCAGCAATCGTAGTCAACTATAAGTTGTATAATATTAAATGGTGCATTTATGATTTATTTCAATGGATTATAAAAAAGGAAATATAAAACAATATTGCAATATTATTTCAAGGGATTATAAAAAATGTTCAATTTTATGCTTAATGGTTCTTTTATGGTTTATTTCAACGGATTATTAAAAAGGCAATATTAGATAGGCATGACAGATTTTAATGATATATTTCATGATGCATTCATCTTTATTTCATCGGATTAAAAAAAGGAAATTATATTGGGAAATTCGAATCCCTATTTAGTCGAAGTTTGAAACTTTGATTGTATAATAATGTGGTGCGATATTGAGAAGAAAGATTTTCTTTCGTTTTATGAATGACAACAAAAATATTATGTCGTAATATAAATAGGGATTCTAACTAAAGATTGTGTTGATTTATTTTATAATTTTTTTTTATCAAGTTTCAAGAATCACACTTTACTTGCTACCACATTAATATGTTGTTCGTTATTTAATTAGAAAGGAAATATTGTGAGAAAAAAAAATCGATTATTTCAAATATTAGAAAGGAAATCAACGAATTATTTTTGAAAATATTTTATAATCCCTTTTTTACATAGTCAACTTTTAAAAATGGAAATTTATACCAATTAATTGGGAAATTCAAATCCCTATTCAGTCGAAGAAATAATAATCCTTTTTTTTTGTGGTGTCCATGATTCGAACCCCGGACCTTGCATATATTATGCATTGTCCTTACCAATCGAGCTAAGCTCATGTGGACAAAGACAATAATCCTTTGTTTTATAATAATGTGCTGCGATATTGAGAAGAAATATTTCCTTTCGTTTTTGAATGACAAAGAAAATATTATGTCGTAATATAAATAGGGATTCTAACTAAAAATTGTGTTGATTTATGTTATAATTTTTTTTATAAAGTTTCAAGAATCACATTTACTTGCTAGCACGTTAATGTTGTTCGTTATTTAAATAATTTTTTTTTCTAAATAGAGATTTGTCTAAAACTTTGAAGATCAAATCCATGTTTTTGTGGAAGATGCCGAGTATTAAAAAAAATCAATTATTCATTATTAGCACATTTCAATGTTTGGAGGGATAAGGAAGCAATTAGCACAAAAATAAATAAATCATTACTGATTCGCAGATATTGCAACATGCTATTTTTTTTATAAAAATACTGTAACACCCTAATTCCCAACGTTGATTTAATAAATGATGCGAATAATTTTAAACAAAAAGGATGTTACACATACTCATCAATCATTCATTCGAATAATAAATAATACGTTATACTTCAGAATGCGGAAAATACTTCAAAAACATTTCATAAAATGAACGAGTGTGATTCTCAATCGTCATTGTGGAAAATATCATAATGATTCAAATACTTAAGATTCCTAAATTTAAACATTCATCATTTGACCCAAACCCTAGTGTTACAGATCAGAGCGCGTGATTATTCGACTACATAAATCATTAGATAATAGCTACGGAAGTATATTTCCGCCGCCTTCTTCTAAACGTCCCGCAACTAGAGCTCCTCGTCCTGAGTGTTTGTACCCCAAGAGTACAGATAGCATAATACACAACACCAACAAAGGGGTGAGAATATTCATCGTAACATATACTTGGATACATGAATAATATATAAATAGGCATAACATCATTTGATCATCATTTACAACATATTAACAATTCTTCATCAGGTTATACAACATCATTAACACATCATCATTATCATAATTTTTCAGTTTTAAGGCATTAAAGAAATGCACATATCATGCACAATACATCACATTGACACATATAACATATACCACATATATCACATATACTTCATATACACCTAACATGAGACATATGCAAATGCACTTCGTTCCTAGACCTATATGCATCCCGATACCGGTTTTTAATCAACATTTGTATGTCAGAGTTGTGTTACTGAACATACATACAACATTCGTCATTCAACATGGTCCTAAATATGATATGATGCATGAAGACTCACTAACAACATATAGAAAATACATCAACAACAACAAATCATCTTCACAACATAGTTCTTTTCGTCATTTTACTTGTTATTATAAAACAAGTACGTCATTCGACATTATTCAACATTATACAACATGGTTATTACTTCATCATTCAACCTTTTACAACATAGTCATTACAGTTAAGTTTTTACTTCATCATTATCGTTACAACTACCACTTTTATTCTCCCTATATAAACAACATTGCGCCATATTACCTCATTCACTCTTATCTTCCTTCATTCATTCTAACTTAGGTCATTATCTATCTAGTGATTTGTTATTTTGTCTCATAGCTAACATTACCCCTACATTATTTATTAATTAATACAAACTTTCTATTCACATTCTATTTTGTCCTATCAATTCTCTTAACATCATATACCCTCTTAAATCGACCACGCTCAAACCAATGGGTAATTAAAGCTGACACACACATATACAACTTTCATGAAGACTTCTAAACCTAATTCGGAACATAAAGTGGCAGACAATTTGATTTTCCTATGTTTGGGGAAAGAGGATGACCCTGTTGACCCCTGTGTAGTATTTCTATCATATCTTGAGTTCTAGATACTTAAATAGAGTCCCTCCAAAGGCTAGTGAAAGCTAACATCCACTTCTACAACTTTCATGAATACATAAAAACCTAATTATGAACATAAAAGTCCCAGTTTTTATTTTTGTTTTTCGGTTACAGAAATCGACAAGAGCACGACCTTGTTGACCACTGTGTAGTAATTTGGTCATATCTAGAGTTCTAGAAGCTTAAATTAAGTCGCTCCAAAGGCTAGTGAAAGATAATATCCATATCTACAACTTTTATGAAGACACCTAAACTCAGTTCGGAACTTAAACTTGTCAAACTGAGATAGTAAGAAACGCACGGTGACAGCAAAATCGCAGTTCTACTGCGATTTCATTTGGGGAACCCTTTTCGACTCCATTTTTGATCATATACTCTCCAAACTCAACCCTAATCTTCACCCCATGATTACACTATCATTCAAACACTGATTCTTTGTTAACCTACTGGATTATCCACTCTTTTTAAGGTTAAAAAAAACTCAATTCAAAAAGCTAAACAATTTTTCTTCAATTCTCATCTTTCAACTTCATCTTTTAATTCGTTCATCATAAATCTCTCATCACAATCTCATCATAACAGCAACAACATATTAAAATTAAAGACAACCCTCCCATCATATATTTGGGTACCCTAAAGTGCAAAGATTCTCCCCCTTACCTTGATGTTTTGTAAATTGATGAATTCTTCCGGTTTAATCTCTCCTTCGTCGTCTCTTTATGCCTCCTTTCCTCTTAACCCTAGTTTTCTTCTTTTGCCTACGCTATCTTTTTCTCTTTTTTGTTGTCCCTATAATTCTCTAATCTTCTCCTATATTTATAATCAACAAGGGTTTGTTTCTCACTTAATCTTTTTAACATGGTTACTATCCGCACCTCTATTTTGGTTACTATTTTTGTTGTAACTTCTTCGCCTTGCTATTCACACCTCCCTCTGTTTAAATCATTAAAACACTACTCATCTCACTAACTACACCTCTTTTCTTCCCAATTTTACTAATCCACATCCGTTCGCAATCTATATTTTCTTCCTAAACATTATTTTCTCCTGCTCTTTAACGGCCTAATCAACCCATCCATTTTCTCCTTACCTATTCTCCTAATGAATTCAAATAAATAAATAAATAAATACAATCTAACAACCAATACTAATAATAACAATAATACTAATGTTATCTAAAAATAATACTAATAAACTAATATTAAAAATCGGGGTGTTACAAATACAATCGGCAAAATTATAACGACAGTAAAAAATTATCTAAATAATGCAAACACCGCAATTAATTAGATAAAAGAAAGAAATTTTGTCAACAAAAAAAGAAGATAAAAGAAAGCAATATTAACCGCAACACCAATTTCAAACAAAAACGAATTTAAGTAAATAAGACATGAAATTTTATTCAAGGAAAAGTTGTTTGAATAAAGATTACAAAACATAAACTTAATTGAAGAAGTACTTAATCAAATATTCAAGGAAAAGTTAACTTAAGAAAAACATAAATTAAACAAAAATTCGTTCCACCAAGAGGCCACATTCAAATTCCTATTTGGGGATGAAACGAAGGTAAAGAGTCTCGTTCTTTCCAGCAGATCGTGCACCAAGCAGTATGCGGGAACCTTGACGAAGATTGCGAGCAAGAACCGTTCTCTTCCACCCACCTCCAATTTTGAAATGAGCATAATTAGTATCGTCATAAATCAGAGTGCAACCCCACACGTTGCCATTGTCATTAACAATCTTCAAAGATGTAGTTGTCACATCCAATACGACCTCACAAAATCCCATGATTGAAAGCTCCTGCAGTGCAAAATATACCATCGTTAATTTAATACCTTACAAAAGTTGAGAATACAATCAGTAATATTAATTTTTACTCACCACATATCCACCATCATAGTCTTCAGAAGTCAACTTTTTTTCATAAGAACATGAAAAACTAACCTGATCATGGACAAAAGGGGATGGTAAGACATCAAAGTTATTGAAAGGAACAACCTGTTTCTCAAGCTTAAAAATCATTGGTGGGGTAAACCTAGGAATTGACATATTCCTTCGAAACTTATCAAATGGATAACAAACTTATTCATACGAACAAACACCATAGTAACCCAAGATCCAAGACAAACACCGGAGAAGTCTTTTAGGGCATGTCAACCCGTAGTCAAGTAAATGTTGCCATTGAATCTCTCAACCAACACCTTAAATTCGTTGTTTTTAGAATCCATCAGATTTGCGTAGCGTCCAATTTCATCTCCAAAGTCATGAACAAACATTGTTAGCAAGAGAACCATGCCCTAATATTAAAAAAAATACGAATCAACATGTTAATAGATGAATCCGAGTGGAAAAGATGATCTGAACAAAAGCATTTGGAAAGAAAGTCTTATGTGTAGAGTATCAAGCTCAACGACATACGTCATGTACTTTGTACGGAGATAATTGACAACATTCTCAAGTTCGGATGTGGGATCTGGTTCAACGGGGCTGGCAGCAAAACACCAACAAAAATGTCAGTATTACGATAAAAAGAAATTAATTTTGTATTACAACATGATAAGATATTTAGCAAACCCTAAACCTATTAAAGCATAATAAGACATCAGAGCTTGTACGTCATTGTTGGTCGTTGCCTTATGTGAATGTGATGGGATCTAAAAGGATTAGAGAAAAAGCATGAGTGAATAAAGGCAATATTAGATTGGTAAGAATAAAAATTCGATTTTTTAATCATCTATTCAATGTAAAAAAAAAAATCGATTATTTCAAATAATAGTTACCCTCGTATGAGATTCAATCTATTTCCTTCGTGCTATTTTTTTTTTTTTTTGTTAATAAAGCACAAGTCTAGAAAAAAATAAAGAAATTACATAATTAAACTCCTTTGAAAAAATTTACGTAATTAAAGATAAGATTCATATTTTTTTTTACAGAAGGTAAGATTCATCATAGAATCTACAAGTTCAAAATATTTTAATCTTTGAGTTAATTTGAATCTTCCAATTATAAAGTATAAAAAAAAATCGAATAAAATTGCATTATTTGTTATAAAATAAACTAAATGACAAGATAAAAAATAAAGAAGATTATCAATCAAAGCAATTAAGGACCACTAACCATACATTAACTAATGGGGGTTGTAGGAAGGTGGAAGATTAAGGATGGACATCCACTAAGTTTATTATTCATAACACTCTCTTGGATGTCCATTAGGATATGCCTCATTAAAACCTTGCTATGGAAAAAAATCTCAGTGAAGGAAAAAGAGTACAATATCCGATATATCTGCTTATTAAAAACCTTACCAGGAAAATCCAGTGGGACAAAACCATGGTGAAGGGAAAAAGAGTGCAAGATGTATTTATATCTCCCCCTCAACCAAACGATCATCCTTGAGGCGATGAAGATCAATCTTTTGTACCAGTTGTTAAAAAATTATGTTTGGGAGTGACTTTGAGAAAAAGTTCTGCAAGATTATCACACGAACAAATTTGTTGACTGCTTATATCTTCATTCATCTGAAGGTCATCTCCTTTCAATTGAGCAATGCATATGATATCATATTCGTAAATGATTGTTTCATTCATTCTTCCAAAAGACAAACTGCAAGTTTCTTCTATGCATTCAATCATAGACCTCAACCAAACACATTCTCGACTTTCTATAGATTGTTGAATCAGCTGCTGCATAATAAGAACTACATTCGAACTGTCTTGACTATGTACCGGATCAGTTTAAATAGAACTTATTTGTGATAAAGAACTGCACATTAATAATTATGAATCAGTAGACCTGAATAAAGTCCAAACTTTCTTAGAAAAAGAATTGCACATTAAAAATTATAATGTGTAAACAAAGAAAAAAATAATGAAACAACATGGATCATACACCTAACTGCTAGAATAATAGTGAGTAAACATTGCTAGAGATCTCAGGGGAAACAACCACTTGGATTATTAACATACCAAATAACATCCAAAGAGAAGTATAATTGTTAAATAGTCCAGATCGGTTAAGATGTCGTCTGCCAATATGTTTATAAGTGGGACTAATCATCACCACAAATCGGTTTTGTAAGGTATTAGAGCCTCCTTCAAGATCTATCGGGATATCTTTCATTTATATCCATGTCCCAGATATTCATAACAGGACGTGAGGGAGTGTGATAAATAGTCCCATGCATATAACGAAAAATGACGTACTTATATGAAAGCTTTTGATCTCAGCTTGTGCAAATAAAAATACCTACCTCCTGTACCAAAAAAATAAAAAATACCTACCTCCTGATAAAAAATAATCTTCTCTACAAAATGAAATGGCTTAACTATGTTTTCTATAATGCTTCCATGGTCCTGGAAACTTTTCTATCCTTCAGTGTTATGAATTCTGTATTTACGACTATAGATAGATATGCCAGAATTTTGATATATACCTGGCTTATTTGCAATATCAATTTTTTTGGTCTTGTAAGTTCTCTATTATGCTTCATAATATTGTTCTTGATGAGTTTGGAGAAATATTTAGTTCTTGATATATAAAATTTTCCTGACAAAACATTTCTACTATTGGTCATTTCAATGATGTTCTTTCTTTTCTTGATCATGCATTCTTACTTTCTCTTTAGGCTGATGATCATTGCATACATTTTTTATATCTGCAATGTCTCCAACATCCCCAAATTTATTTTCTAGTTTCCAACCATGTTTTATGAACAGATGCAAAAAACATGTTAAGTGAAGGCTAATTACAAAAATTGTTCCCAAAATTTCATCAACTCCTCTTTTCCATGAAAACTAACATAACAACATTTGTCTATCCAAGAAATAAAACTAAATGAGATGAAATCAATCACTAACTTACTAGTAATTTTATATTTTGGTTGTTATGTTCATTTTCCAATAATTAGCAATGATGATGTTTTACTTTTTTATTGTAGTGTCATTTCAGGGGGGAAAAAAACTATTATTTTGTAGTCCACGCATTTTACCAAAAGTTGTGTGTGGACAACTTCTGGTTTGAGAAATTTTTAAATCAAATTATTATTCTAGAAAAGTCTTGTTTGTATATTGTCTTTCTTGAGTTTCTATTAACCTTTCCTATTTATATAAAATTTCTTCAGGCTTATCCTTCTACTCAAGTTTTAAGCTCAAGAGAATTTGACACATGTAGATAGATACCATACGAGTGAAATGGAAGATCTCTTTTCACTTTATGAATTTCACTTTATGAATGGAGATAAAGAAAGATTACAGTTGATAAGGAGGACCGAGAGCAAGAAAAGTACGTCATTATATGCAAATCCTTCCAAAGATTAGCATGTAGCACAACAAAGAACATTCACCTGATGTGCAATCCAAGCAACAAAGTTTTGACCTTTGAATTCTAGAGTTTCTCAAGTGGTAATGTTTGAAGCGACATATCACAGTTTACCGCAAGTACTAGAAACAAAGAAACATCTTATACAAGATCAATACATATTTTCAAGATCACCGACTTGTAATGTCAATTGAAATTTTTCAACGCGGTACTATAAATCAACCTTTAACATTCAGTAGTTGATTTATAATATCCACGTTGTGAACTTTCAATTGGAATGTAACTTGAAGATCTTTAAAATACATATTGTTCTGCCAAGATCTTTTTTTGTTAAACAATGATTCTATGTTTCTAGCACTTGCAGTAAAAGGTGATAGTCTTAGTAAGGCCATTCATATATCGTTATGTGCCAAAACGTTTCAGATATTACAATTTGAGAATATCTACAATACTACCGTATCAAATATTACCGTTAGAGAATATCTAGAATTCGACGGCCCAAAACTTTGTTCCTAAGAATGCACATCATGGTGCTATTGGGTTTCTAGATAATCTTAGTAAGGCCATTCATATATCGTTATGTGCTTTTCTTTCTCGGTCCTTCATATCGGCAGTAGTCTAGATTTTACTCAGTTCAAAGAGTGAAAAAAGATTTTCGTTACATTCGTATGGTATCTACATGTATCCAATTCTCTTGAGCTTAAAACTTGAGTAGAAGGATCAACATGAAGAAATTTCATATAAATAGGAAAAAAATACTGGTAATATCAAGAAAAACAATAAACAAATCAGATTTTCTAAGATCATAATTTGATTAAAAAATTTAAAAAGTTGAATCTCTCTTCAAAACTTTTGGCAAATAGCATGGACTACAAAGTAATAGCTTTTTTTTTCTTCTGAAATTGAAGCTACAATAAGAAACTAACAGAGCATTATTTCTAACTTTTGTTAATTTTGGAGAACTAATGAACATAACCACCACAAACAAAATTACTACTAAGTTCAGTGTGTGTTAGTTTTTATGTTAGTTTTCATGGTTTAACCCTTAGGCATCATTCTTAAAGCTCATTATCATTTATGCACAGAAACTAGCCAAAGGTACCAAAATCATGCTTCAACCAAGATACTAGATTAACTGGAGTTTAGTGTGATTTGTGTGTGTCGCTGAAAGTAAGCATCAATCTTATCCCAATGTAATCTTGAGTTCTAGCATCCAACAACGCAGTTAAGCATGTCGTTGTCGGGTTTGCGAGGGGAAAGGAATAGAGGAATGGCTTTGATCTTTTAAATTTCAAACATTATAAAATGTTGTTTTAAAACAATGAAGTATGACCAAAGTAACGTATTATCATCTTTTATCATGTTCTTCTTTGAACTTTTTTAAAATATCAAATATATTTTCAAACATAGACTAAGCCCTCCAAAATCATGGGAATCCACAACTTAACTGAAAATATTCATAAAATTATTGTCACTAAAATGGGAATCCACAGGACAGTTCAAGTATTATCTCTCTTTGGTAAGCATCTATTATCATTTTGTTGTTTCAATTGCATATAAAGAAAACTATTTCTATTCATGGTATTCATGGTTGTTCTCTTATTTCACCAATGATGTTCTTTACGGTGAAAGAATCATCAAAATCGATGACTGACACTATATCAATCTCTAATATATTTTCTGGATGTATCAAATCCAGATCATTGCAAATATGATTCTTTGAACCATTGAAACTTTCTTCAGCTTTCCTTTTCAACATATGGAAGTTTGAATTTGAGCTCCTGCTATTTTAAGCATCGCACTTGCAAAAAAAAAAGCAAATCTGGTAAGAGAATTATGATGCCTACATCTATAACCATCAATAATTGTACCTCTAAAAATTGAAGTAAGAATTTTAACATTTTTTCCTTTTCTTAAGAAATGCACACAACAATATTTATCATTACTAATTTCTAGTTTCATACACTTTTTCTCTTCAATTTCGAAATACGTTTGACATTGTTGACCCTCAATACAATCTGTAGTATCGTGTTCTACAAATATTTTAATATTTTAATACCATTAGTTGTTCTCTTATTTCGACATGAAATGGATATTAAAATAAAATATTATATTCCATATGGGGATCTTGTTCCATCTGAGATATTGTTCAACAATGGAACAATATTACGACCTATAACTTAGAAATTTTATTAACAATTTGAATGAAAGGACTTTTATTGATCCATTCATGAAATGGATATTAAAATAATTTTTTATTTTAATCTGAGATATTGATCAACAATGGAACAATAATCAGACCTTTGATTCAGAAAAAAATGGATATTAAAATATTTTGTAGAACATGATACTAAGGATGGTACGGGATATCAACAATGTCAAACGTATATCGAATCCAAGGGAAGATAGTGTATGAGACTAAAAGACTAAAAATGGCAATGATATATACAGTTGTGCACATTTCTCAAGGAAAAAGAAAAGCATGTTAAAGATCTTACTACAATTTGTGGAGGTACAACTGTTGTTGGTTTTAAATGCATGTAGGCATCATTCCCTTCTAGTTTTTTAGTTTTTTTTTTTTGCAAGAAACATTTGCGCAACGCTCACCTGAACATGAGTTCAAATTAAATTTTGAACATTCAAAATGAAAGCTGAATCAAGTTGCAGAAGTTCAAAGAGCCGGATTTGCAATTAATAGGTGTTGGTAAATCTAAAAATTCTATAGGAGATCTATGGTGTCAGTCATGCTTTTCGTTAATGATTACATTGAAATTAATGGTAATGATCACAATGAAATTAAAGCTATTCAATGGATAATGATCATAATATCAACTCTTGTTTTGTTAATGAAATGCGAATGAAATGACACTATGAATTTCAATTAATTGTAATTAATGAAAATATATTTAATTAAAACCAATTTTTTATACTTTTGACTCATGTAGCCTAGTGATAGAATAACCGGGGAATATTGGGTTCAAACCTCAATCCCGCATACCGCAATATCCCTTCCGAGCTAAAGTCTGAGAAAATAAAATTCAATTCTAAATCTTGACAATTCAAATTATATGAACATTACCAGCCTATTTCAAAAGCAAAAAAATGCGGTTAAGACTTAAAAAGGGCATAAGGCATACCAATAACTCATCTTCTTAAAGCCAAATCTATCACCGATGACTTTCTTTTAGTGATTCCTCTCATGGCCAAATCTATCAACCGAGATTTTCTTTTAGTAATTCCTCTCATTTATGATTACATCATTGCATATGTTTCTACGAAGATAATCTGAAATCAAAACACGATAAATCTGGTGAGTTCAAAGTAGAAATTATAGATGACTCATAAGGTGTTCATAGTTTTGATTCTTATAATAACTAAATTAAAATCACATGTAAAATCTCAGCAGTTACCTATTGACAAATTGTAATTAATCGTCTAAGCACCATGAACCTTGAGATAAAGATTCCAAGACAAATTTATCGAGGAATATAGATGTAACGATAAATCGGAGACAAACTAACAACTGAGGGCATCTGTTATTTTCCAAATAGCAAAAGTTACAACTGAAGGCATGTCAAGAAAAGAATCATAAACTGAATAGAAAAGGGTAAGCCATGAATCAACTTGAAATATGAATAAAATTATCAAACAGATTCTCTCTGAGACAAAAGTATAGTATATCGTACATGCCTGTTTCTTTTGATTGGAAATGGAAGCACCAAAATGATCAGATCCTTCAAAATCTGCTCTTCCATCAGTGCATAACTTCTCACTACAAATAACAACGGGAAAAACAATAAAAACTCCATATTATAGTGTCTAACTACGATGATAGAGGAAAATAATCAGAACGTCAAAAGGTTAATGACTGTTACCTTTAAAAAGGGATCTGATGATGAAAGTGAGGGACTTCTGACAGCCGATTTTTAATCGACGAAGACAGCTGCCTGCTGACTGCTGATGCATATCTACTTTATATATAGGACTTTCAACGCCAAACCCTAAACCTAACCCTTAAAAACTGGCCCAAATAATAATTCTTTCTTTTTTTCAATTATTTAGAAATGCTAAGGTTACACCCTCCAACATGTTTTTTAACACACTACAATAATAATTAGCCACTAATCTTCAACAAAAAAAAATGGTATTTTCACAAAAAAAAAATCAGCCACTAACTTGCAAATGGACATTCACTGGCCAATTATTTCTATCAAGACAAAATTTTTATTTTTTTAAAAATGCTAAGGTCACATCCTCCAACACGTTCTTTTAACACACTACAATAATAATTTTCAACAAAAAAAGAAATAGTATTTTCACCAAAAAGAAAAATTAGCCACTAACTTGCAAATGGACATTCTCACATCCGTCGCTTGTCCGCTTTTTTTTTTATACCCAAATATTGGTCAATAGACTTGAGAAAGAATCGAATATTCATAGTTCAGCTAATATAGCTTTCGCCTAACCTTCCCTCGGTTGGGAGGAAACTAGGCTAACCTTTAATTGCATATATGTCTATCAATTTCTGTTAATAGAATAATTATTTTTAGATGTAAAGAGTTTCATTGGGTAATTTGAATATAATTTAATTACAATTTAGATATTTCATAAATTATACAAATAAAATCCCTCAAAAAATAGTTTCTACAAAAAAAAAAAAAACTTTAAAGCATTTGCACAATGGAAGACGAGCGGTGGTGTGATAATGTCGACAAATGTATGTTTGTGTTAATGATACTTAGACATGTTTTTCAAACACTCTATTCTCTGTGGCTTCTCGAGACGGATTTATGCGAGGGGTTATGAAATATTTGGCATAATTTGGCCCCCTCAAGAGAAATACAATTTTCTTTGCGGTTACGTTGGATTTGTTAGCGGTGTTCATAGATAGAATTTGTTTGGTTTTGGAAGGAAAAACTATCTGATCTAATCTCTTTGGTTTTGTTCGTTATTCTTCCAATCAGTTTGATTTTAAAATCAAATATGATCCATTTTTTATTTGGATTGAATCAGTTTTTGGTTTTGATTATAGTATATAAGAAAATATAATTTCTTTATGAAATTTCATAAAAAGATGAGGGGAGGGAATGGAGTTTGAATGTGAGAAAAACACAAGAATGGGGAGGGGATTGAATTGGGTTAGCTATTTCTTGTTTTAAACAAAGTCCAAAGTTGAACTTCTGATAGAGTTCAGAACCTAAAGCAATATCTAGAGTTAAGTGCAGCAGATATAAGAGAGAGAGAGAGAGAGAGAGCGGGGGGGAGAGAGGAAAAAGACACTAGCAATTAAACCTGGTTCCTTCCACAATTTGGAAGTAGCCTAGTCCCTTTGTCACTTACAAGAGATTTTTCACTATAA
>Ga0315915_1001588_pt1 | contig 27753 bp, 20 predicted proteins | sample MpolbnodulesMG_FD_207738 | JGI IMG/M metagenome (GOLD analysis project Ga0315915, IMG submission 207738) | Medicago polymorpha root nodule microbial communities from Los Angeles, California, United States - branched nodules | ecosystem: Host-associated > Plants > Roots > Nodule | place: USA... | reverse complement strand
CCCCCCAACACACACACACACACTTGGGAGAAGCATTGTCCTATATTTAAATAAAACTAAATCAAATCTAAATAAAATAAACTCAAATAACATATTAAAAATACTAATTTATTGACTCATCAAATACAGAATGAGCTTGATGAGCAAACTGGGCTAAACACACAGCTGATCCAATACCATCTTCAACACAATATTCCGAAAGCAAATAAATTGTTTCCTTAAATGTTACAACATCACACTTAAGAAACATAGCAAAGCTTAAACCGCCTATCACTACTTCTAGAAAACACACGCTTCTTGGTCAACACTCCACATGAAAAAAATCTTCATAGAATCTTATGAGATCTCATGTTTAAAACAAATCTCCAAGAAAGCGAAACAAGGTACGCTATGATGTCGTACCGACATGTCAAGACATCTTGTCCAACATCTTGATAGAACACTTGTTTTAACAAAATGCACCCAATTATAGTCTACAAACCTAACACTATATTCTCCTATATTTTCTAGGGTATTTTTTTTATCTTTTAGTATTTTTGTCTTAGTTATCATGTGTAAATAGATATTTATAGGTTAGGTTATAAGATGAATCTCTGTTTATTTTTGTTGGATAATTATTTAATTTAATGTCGTTTATATTTTAGTTTAATTTATGTTCGCTATTAAGTTTTATTTATGATTAGTTTATTCTGGCGAAGTGCAACCCTAGATTAGGTACTTAGGTTATGACATGGCTTAATATTGTTATTACTATTTAGATGTTTATATCTTGATATTTATATCTTTATACTAATAACTACATGTCTAGGAAATAAGTGATTAGTAAACTAGACAAAAGATATCGAAAGTGAGTTGACCCTAGTAGTAAGTACTCAGGAGGTGACATTACTAATATTGAGTAAAATCTGTTGAACCTAGGATGTAACTAGTTTATTAATTAGGGAAACAAGCACCAAGGGGAATAAACCTAGTAAGACCACTGTCTTCAACCTCTCGGTAAGGTAGACGTTGATAGGGCTTCCTGTTTGTAGAACTATCTAGGGGGAAGGAGAGTGAGCTATGAGTGTTCTAAGATTCATAGATGGGAAAACCTTTAGGAACATTGGCTAGGACCCACACTAATAATCCTTACGAAGGTGGCGGAATCCTATAGGATTAATAACCCTATATCGTAGCACGTGTATAACCTTAGTGTGACCATCATACCTTTGGAAATTTAGGAACGCCAACTTAAGTTTATCTTTCAATTACCTTTGAATTAGCAAGACCCAACACGTAAGGATCACCGTGCAATCAGTAGGTGCAGTTAGCCATCAGAGGGATTGACCTAGATCAACTGAGATAGTATAGACTCCGCACGTAAGCATCATCGTGCGATCAGCTAAACAGCCTCATCACTTAACAACCGACTAGGTTAGAACGTCACAACAGCCTCATCACTTGTAGAGTCTACTTAGGATAACTAAACGCGACATGAATGTTATTTAATATCCAACGAAGTAAATAGGGGGGATTCAGAGAGTCCTAACCACTGCCTACTTTTCTGCTACAAAAAAAAGTAACTTGCTTTGTTGCAAATAGATAAAAATTGCAATCTTTAACCCTTAACTCTTTTATTTTATATCGTGAATTACATCAAGAACACCCTAAAATTGCTATGTTTCGGGAAAAATAGAATTACATACTCAAATAAAGAAAATAATACAAATGTCCCGAAATCATAGGAAATTGATCTAATACTCCTCTGTTTTGCTGGTAAAACCTACTGAAAAACATGTTAAGGATAACGTAAGATGACCTGTCATCACATCTCTCTTGTAATTTTTCAAATGCAACTTCTGATGTCATCTTCTTAGTTCTTCATGATCCTTTCTTTACGACGATATTACATGAGCAATATTTTTTTTCCTTACAAATTACTCATTTATGTTCATTATATTTAACTCACGCTCTTATTCCACTATAGTCCTCACTTTGTTCCTTCAGTTCCTACTCAAACATCTCGAAACTTTGCTAACCTAATATACATTAGGAATATTTTTCCTCTAATGAGGCAAGAGGATTAATGACATTATTAAGCTGCATTTGCATATCGTGTATGTTATCACCATGTTTCATACCAAAAAGATCATACTCACGAGTTAGAAACCTGATCCTTACCATTTTAACTTCACCTGGTCCTTCATGAATATCTTACAAAGTCTTCCACATTTATAGGGCAGTCTCACAGTTACGATATTAGAAAACTCATCATTACATAAGGCACGATGTATGACTTGAAATGCTTTATTTTTCTTTTAACTTTTTTTTTTGAAACAACAAAATTTATTTAACTACCAGGGTCCCTGCTCAAGACGAACAGAGATTGGTGAAATTGAGAATACAACCTAAAGGCGCCGTATATAGGCGGAACACCCGAAAATAAACATCCTAAGAAACAACTCTGAGGACAACACCCACCAAAATACTCGTCACCACCTAAAACAGAATCCTTCACGAAAACGACCACTGTAAACGATATCATGCACCACCCATCGTCACTACTCATCCCCAACAAAATACCCCTAAAAAATAAAACTCTCAGGCCTCAACACAGAGTTGAGCCACATCCGAAAAACTCCAATCCAAAAAGATCAAACAACATCCACCACCTATAGACCTCCGATCCACTAAAAGAAACCATAAAAACCCCAAAACCAAAACCTGAGCCAAAGAACTGACTCCCGATCTCGAATCAAAAGTGATGGGCCCACCAGACTTTAGGACCAAATCAGAAGGGCACCTCTCACCCCAGTAGACCAGAGAACCACCAAATCAAGCGAAACTAGATTGTAGCTAGACACTGACTCTCGATCTCGAAGCAAAATTAACCGGCCCACCGGAAACCAGCACACAAAAAGTAAGACAAAAGACATGATAAGCAGTGCTGAAAACGAAAAACCGATCAAGAGGAGAAGGCTTAGCTTAACGGGAACCGCTCCCTCAAAACACCCTAAACACCTTAAACAACTCCAATAACGCAAACAAGAGCTAGTCACGACGAACAAGGACCCGAGTAATAGAGTCAGCCTCCATAAGAAAACACCCCCAACAAAACCCACATCATCACCTAAACAACCCCAGGCACCCCCTTAAATAGCTCCCGTTCGCAAACCGTTCCGACACAAAATCCTAGTCCAAAAAATCATGACCACTCCTCCAAACCTCACTAAGACAGTCCCACGAACCCCTACTCAAAGCCACCACCACCTCAAATAACGGTCTCACAGTGACCCCGAAGAGGGTTTGACACCTAATCAAGCAAAATCTGAAGCCACACAGCCACCGGCGCGAACAACCACAACCACCACGATCCATACAACGACAAACGATCTGGGAGTTCACTGAAGGAGGATTAATCGTGGATGAAAGAGTTGTCGCCACACTTGAAGCCACCGGAATCGGACCCCACAGATCAGTACCACCCATCACCCCCTTCGCACCACCCATCTATTAACACCACAACCACCCCGTCACCACCTACACTCCAACTCAACCACCCACCAACACCATCAGATCCAACCTCGAAAACCACCCATAACCAACAAACACTACCTTGATCTCCACCACCATAAACCCCGCTGCAGCACCACTAAATAAACCACCACTTAAACCCCAAGAAACACCGCAACCCACCACCGCTGCTGCAAACCAAGAAACCCCGCTACAAGTAGTGGCACAACATCTATAAGTGAGCATATGAGAAGCGGAACTCCGTGCTACTGTTCCTCCTCCAAGGGAAAGCAGAAAACAACAAATAGGAGCACAACTCACGGTATAGACAAAGCTGTCATGGGCCAAAAGACACACGTACCAACCAACCAGTCCACTCAAAACTTACCATCTATGACAATCCATTAAAACTGGTTGTTCTTGGACAAAGATCACAAACAGAACCACAAAGATGTTCAAAAACCAAAAAAAGTGGTAATGAACGTGGCTCACCCATATTCTGAACCTCACATGTTGAAGCCAAACCTTCGAAAGCCAGGTCAGAACAAGAAGAACAGGCTGGTTCAGGTAGACAACACTAAAACATAAACCTCCTGTTTGTCACTCCTGAGGACAGCGGCTAGGGATCTGTTCCGTACGAACAGAGATCAGAAGCGGATCTGGAGCAGTGAAACAGGTATGAAGCGGCCAGGGAATACACCACTGTCAGCTCCACCACCAGATCTGGAACCGGATCGGGACAAGGAAAAAACGAAACCGGAGAGCCATGGACACAAATGGAGAGTCACCATGAGGGAGTGAGAACGGTGGTGCAGAGACGAAGTCTCGTCGCACCACCACGGTCATAGATCTACATCTAGCCGACCGGATTTGGATAAAAGGGAGAAAGCAAGAAGTTTTGTCTAGAGAGAAGTTTTTAGAGAGAGAAAGTTTTATACAGTTTCTTTTAACTTGTATATGACTTAAAATGATCCATTTAGTGTCTAGGTAATTCATTTGTTTACGAAAAATCATGTTAGAGCTCATTTCTTGCCACTTCTCCAAATCACCATGTTTGGGTTTTATTTTGTCTGAATCTTTTTGGTCATATTAACTAGTGCACTTTAGCAATTGGTTCAGGATTCATTCTAACAATCCAATACTTGTTGTGGTAAATTAAAGTGTCATGTGAATCGAGTCCTGACCTTCGAAGTGTTAGATTTATTTTTATGGGGCAAATTACTTGTTGTTCTAGCCATCGTGCACATTCGTGTGTGAGGTGTGTCGTGTTAATGGCATGGCTTTAAGGTTAATGATGATAGGAAGAAAGCTAAATTTTGACAATGTGAGCTTCAAAAATAGTTGAAGCATAAATAGAGGCACAACACCAAATTTCATTATTACGCTGGATGAGTAAAGTAACTGCTTGAGACATAATATCCAAGACACCAAGAGTGGCGTTATCAACAAACGAAAGAACCCAAATGCCATTTGCATGACCACGTGCTTCTTGAATTGCAACAGAACTATAATTCAGAGAATTCCAAAAGTGTTTCACCTTAGCAAAATGAACATGAGTTTCATAGACATAAACGACAGAAGGATGATGTGTCTTGAAGAGGTCCATATCACGATGTTTAGTATTACTACTAATCGCACCACAATGTTGAAAGACAAGATTGAATTTTTTAAAAACCAATCCATCAAAACTAGTCTTGGGCGAGGGACCGAAGACCCCAAAGTTATGTTGCCATGGCATCCATATGAGTCTCTAGATCCATTCTCTGATGATGTATCATAATAAATTTGTTTTTCTCCATATCAATATTTGATTGGCTCATCTTGTGATCCTTGTTTTTTGTAGCTTGGTCCTTATTTTCACGTTGTCAAATTGCTTCACAAATTTGGCCCATTATCGCCTTGCTGCCTCTTTTGTTTTTTTTTCTTAAGAGGTAAATGGTTAAAGAATTGGATGTCCCCACAAAATTAGTTTTCATTGGTTCAACATTGGTAGTTCCAGAATCACTCGTGATGTTCTTCTTCTTGGTCTTTATATCTTTATTATCATGTTTGGTAACTGATTGCGGTTGATTCTGTTTCCTATTTTTCCTCCTCATAACCTAACCAGTCAATCACCATGATTAGTGCTATCATCATTAATATTATCCATATGATGAGTTCCTGAACTGGTGGTGTAATTGCTATTATGACCTCTTTTTGTGTAGTTCTGTCGAAGTGATCGGAGATGTTAGAGCTTTAATTGCAATTTGATGCTTACACTGTCGTGTGAGATGACCGTAATAACCACATGTAGAACATATACTATGAAAATATTCTACTTTACACCAATAATTTCTCATCCAAACCTTTCATACAACATGATTTTTTAAACCAATTTGAACACAAACACTTGCAAATCTTCCTACAACAGTCGTAAGTACTGGTAAAATGCTCTCATCATAGTAGAAAATATTTTATCCAGGAAAGCGTATCCATACCATGGTTTTGTCAATCTTCGTCGGGGGAGAAGCGAACTCCGGTGTCCAACATTGAACTGTTAAGTAATAATAAAATATCATCACCTCCCTCCATAACATTGGTGCGATCAGCCTCAGTGTCGAACTTAACCATGAAAAAATCATTGTCAATATCCATGATATCGAACCCTTCTATAAGCTTCCATAATCGTTGCGAAGGATCCCTCATAGTGTGAAAACCTAACAATTTTAGCAAGATTTTTATGTCTAAGGTGTCCTTCCAAGGATCATCGAGACCCTCAAGATTTTAAATGATATATTGTTCAAGAGGTGTCAGCTCATTGAGCTTAACTTTGTAAGCTCAAAGACATGATTCAAATCCCACATGATACAATATTTTTTGAAGGACCCTCATGATACAAATGTAAAATGTTCATTAGTATCACTATTCTTAATAAGAATTTCTACTTCACATTTAACAAAAAATGAATTTTATAGTGTAATAAAATTGAATTTTATATTTAATTATTTAATTTCTAATGTATGAGTTTATTCATCAAACGAATATAAAAAACGCTATGCTAGGGTTTCCCCTAGCATGAGCGCCGCCGCTACACACATTCTTGGTAAGTGTAGGCGTTGTGCTACTTATCCATGGACATAAGACTGCCATATCAAAACATGACGTTTTAATTCAGTGGCTTTTGGTGAATTATTCAATTGGTGTATTTCATCGATTGATTCTTCTTACATAAATGGACTCTTGTTTAGGTATACATGTATTTCATCAGTTGTTGTTTTCAAGATTCAACTTGACTCTTGCGTGGAGGATTTATCTCAGGTTCAAACAAATATTAACTACACACTCAACATTAGGCACATGCTCAAATTTGGATTAAACTCATGAAGTTGCCTCAAAAGTATTGAGAAGATCATACTCTTTTTGAAATTTTAAGTTCCATGGGTACCCTTTCATTATTGACGCATCAACACAAAATAGAGTATTTGATCACTACGCACGCGTCTTGGTATACATGGATTTGTCGAAGTGCATTCTGAGGAGATATTGGTTGATAGGGAACACTACACTTTTAACGTTGAGTCCAGTATGAATATCTTCCTCCATTTTGTACTTCTTGCCACATCATTGGTCATAGCATCTCCACTTGAAAGTGGCTGGACCCCAGATAGAAAAAGAAAAGATTGACCATGGTAAGAAACCTTTACTAATTGAGCAAGTTGTCCCAAAAATAAAAAAAGCCCAAAAATGGCAACCTCGTGAAGAGGAGGTTGCGGCCGGTACTACTAGGCCCACGAAGGATGAGCCTATCTTTGAAGATGCACCTGCCAGTGAAGAGAAACTTATAATTGCAGAGAGATCACATGATATTGTTATCTAGAAATCCATAGAGACCCCGTTGGCAGCACATGCAACACATCACCTAGTTATATTGGTGAACCTTCTTCGCCCATCACTTCTTTTGGTTTAGTTTTTGCATAATGTCACATATGAGGCTATTGATAAAAGTTTTAAGAAATCTGTAGGGACCGTTTTGAAACTTGTTGCACAACATGCTCCTCTCCCAGAGCACACGAAGAACGTTGAGCTTACAGAGCAGAACATTCAAGAGCAGGTGAATAACTCTAACTCATCTCAAGAGAAATTTTTTCGGTGACCCAAGTCGATGTTTCCCCCTTGTTGTCTGTTGGTGCTTCAAAACAAGAGAATATAATTCAATTAGCTAAAGAGATAGCAGTTGTGCCTCCAAAGTATTCCAATATTGCATAAAGATTTTGAATTAATTCAACAAACGTGGATTCAGAGCCTTCTTTTACTCCTTATCTGACGAAGAATCAGAGGAAAAAACTAAAGCAGACTGCTAAAATTAATACTCCCTTCGTTTCTATATAAACAAATTTTACTTTTTAGGTTTATTCAATTAATGATGTATGTGATCCATATTATGAACTACATACATCATTAATTGAATGAATCTAAAAAGTAAATTTTGCTTATAATTAGTTATGGAGGGAATACATACAACACTCAATCCAATGGTGAACCCAATGGTGGTTGAGATGATCTTTTTATCCTCAAGGTTGTTTCTTTACTTTGCTTTTCTTTTGGTTTTTCTCAGGGTTTGGTTTGGTCACCCCCAAGAGAAGGGGTTCTTGGGGACTCGAACTAAGTTGAGATGTCTATGTCTCTCCTTAATGATTAAACACACTCTTAGCCTCTCAAAATATTCATCTAATAAAATTGCTAAAATGTACAATTTTTATTTATTTATTTTTGAAAAGAGGTGCAATATTTATTTATTGTTTGTTATAAATAAATATCGTACTACCCTCTTTTATATAGGTCCTCGCGACTCAGGTTAGATTAAATTCAGGAACTAACCAAAATATATATAGTCACATTATCTTTTTTTCTTTTAGCTAATAAAATATATAGTCAATTTTTTTTGAGAGAATATTTAGTCAAATTATAGTTAATGGTTTTTTTGGCTAAATAAATTTGAACCCGAATACTTAAAATTTTACGTTTGTCAATTTTTTTGTTTTGGTAAAAATACAAAAAAGTAATTAAATACTTTTGTTAGTTTAGTATTTAGCTATCAAAATTATTCAATAATTAGGTGCATTGAATTCTTTTTATTGTAAAACCGTACTCTCTCTCTATCAAGTAATCTATAAGTCAAAAACAATATAATTTTTTTCTAGGAAAAAATATATTTATTAATTTAAGACTTTGACACGCATATTAAGAAATTATTTGATTGATTTATATTTGTAATTATATAATATCCATTATTTTATGGACCTCTAAAAATGACTATACAGTGTGAACCTTCACCAAATTTTAGTAAACCAATGAAATTTATGACAAATAAAAACGACACAGATGATAGCCTAAAACTATTTACAGTAAATTAAATCACATATAGATAAGATTATTAAAGTTATTAAACCAACCTTTTTTTACATATAAAGAACTTATTTAAATTAACGTTTTTAAAATGTTTCTTCTAAACATATATACTGATGATAGTCTAATATCAATTTAAGTAATATCTTTAAAAAAAAAAATCAATTTAAGTAATATGTTACGGTCAAATCAACCCATATAGTATTTTCGTTTGTCGTATGAAATGTATCCATTCATTTTTTTTACACATGAAATGTATCCATTCATAAAAATGTATCAATTTACTTTAAAAAAATGTATGCATTCATCATTAGTAAAGAAATATCGAATGAGTTTTCATGAGTTTAACTCAATTGATATGAACATTATATAATATATGTTGGGGTTTGGGTTCAAGCCCCAGACACTAAACTTTTTTTTTAAAAAGCCAACATTCCATTTATTCACTTGCGAATTTCTAATCACTAAACTAATTGGAAAAAAAAACATAAGAGTAAATCTTTTAACTTTATTTTCAACTCATACAAAAGTAATTATCAACGTGGTGTTGGAAGAGTCGAAAAGACCGACTCTTTTCTACGAATGAATATCATGAATTCTATTCCTCGTGCATTTGGAAGCTTGCGTAACCCATGCAAAATAATTGATGTCCCTCCACCGACTTGAGAATTAATTAGTTCTGACGGTTCAAATGTCTAAGTTGTGGTGATACTTCGGGACACACACTAGGGTGTAAAAGACCATAAGTATAGTCCGTTGGCAAAAAATATTATGCACAAATTCGTATAATCTCTTGTCACGTGCTTAAAGCATTTTTGCATGTATAACGTTTTTCGAGAAACCATTTCAAATAGAATTTTAGTTTATAATGCATATATTATCTGTTTAATTGCTAATTTTATCAAATACTCAAATTTGATTTGTGTTGGCTTAATTCTTATCAATTATGAACTTGCTAGATGAAAATTTATCGGTTATCCGATATAGATCATCCGCAATTAGGTATAGTTTATCTGGCATCCACTACTTTTTTTCGAAGAAAATCTTATAATGTTCTCAATTTTTTTGTTTGTTACCATCCAAAGAGAATCTTGATTTTATTGATGTTTAGCAATAACTAATACTCCATTCTGCGGTAGATGATCCATTTGAAAATGTGTAATTTTGATCTAACTTATTTTGACCATATTTTTCTACTAATATACAAAGATAAATAATATCGTATAAGATGTCGTTAGATTCATCTCGATGAGTATTTTCAAAAATATCAAATTTTCATAATTTTTTCTAATAAATTATTCAAAATATTTAAGCTCAAAATTATGCATTGGTATGCGTAATATGGTCAACTGTATCATGTATTGTAGAACGGAGGGAGTATATGTTGAGAATTTGTTTGACACATAAAGTGTATTCTCGCCTCCCAATAAAAAAATTTCTATACACAAGAATCAGGAATCGAACTCCTGCCCACTTGCTTACGGGGTCTAAATATTATATTTTTATTACTAATGTATATAAAAATATATTACACATGCACTTAACAAAGGCTTTTGTTTGAAACCTCTCTCAACTGTTGTAATTTTTCCTTACCTTGCTTTACGTTGATCTAATGCAAATTTGAGTCCGCCATAAGGATTTGGCTCATTCTGGGTAAGCTGTTTAATTGCAATTAGATGGTGTTAAAATTCTTATCCTCCATTTTTTGTTTTAGTCTTCAACTTTTTGTCGTTGTTTTTATGTCACTTGAACTAGATTTCCGGCCCAACAGATACTCAATTGTTAAGCGGTAAGTAGATAGAGAAGTGAAATAAAAGAACCATAAAAACATATTGAATCTCTGTCGTGGAACATGTTTTCATTTCCAATGAAACAATTGAATCTTTAGCTATGTTTTAGAGTTTCAGAATTTTGGTTATCGTTAAAATTTTGTGATCGCTTAATTGTGCTTTAGTTTAATTTTTTCAAATCAATCTATATTTTTTTATTACAAAGAGGTTGAAGCTCCAAGAAAAATCGATCTACAAGTTTATTTAAAATTGTAATTAGTCTTTTTGGTTTTTCTTCGTTTATTTAAAATTGCTCTATCGTTTGTTTTTATATATCTACTCTATAAAATACAAGTTTTATTTATGATTTAAATCATTGATGGATGAAACCAACTGAGTATTGATTGAGGGTTTTTCAACTATCGAGAATTGCGTAATTTGGTTTGGTGTTGATTTTTGGCGCGTCTTTTTTGAGTCTTTTCATAATGTTTATTTATATCTTCTCTCAAAACTACAAGTTTTATTTACGATTTAAATCATTGATGGGTGCAACCATTTCAATATTAATTTGAGGTTTTTCAGCAATTGAGTATTAATTGCGTAAGTTTGGTGTTGGTTTTTGGCGCATCTTTTTTTTATTTTTATTATTTTTATTTATATATGATTTTTAAGCTATGAAATTTATTTACGATTTAAATCATTGATGGGTGCAACCAATTAATTATAAATTTGGGGTTTTTCGGCTATTGAGAATTCCGTGATTTGGTTTGGTGTTGGTTCTTGGCGCACCTTATTTGAGTTTTTTTCATAATGTTTTTTTTTATATCTCCTCTCGAAACTACAAGATTTATTTATGATTTAAATCATTGATGGGTGCAACCAATTGAGTATTAATTTGGGGTTTCTCAACTATTGAGAATTGCGTAATTTGGTAATTTGATATTGCTTTTTGGCGCGTCTTTTTTGTGTTTTTTTTCCCGTAATGTTTATTTATATTTGCTCTCAAAACTACAAGTTTTATTAATGATTTAACTCTGTGATGGGTGCAACCAATTGCATATTAGTTTGGGGTTTTTCAACTATTGAGAATTGCGTATTTTGGTGTGGTGTTGTTTTTTGGCGTGTCTTTAAGAATATCTGCTCTCTATGTTGCTTTTGGTGCGTCTTTTTTTGTATTTTTTTTGGAAATGTTTATTTATATATGCTCTTTAAACTATGAAATTTATTTACGGTGTAAATTATTGATGGGTGCGACCAATTGATTGTTAATTTTGGAGCTTTTGAGCTATTGAGTAATTCTGATTTGATGTTGTTTTTTGGCTTGTCTTTTGTGTGTTTTTTTCGTAATGTTTATTTATATCTGCTCTCTAAACTTCAGGTTTTATTTGTGATTTAAATCATTGATTGGTGAACCAATTGAATATTAATTTAGAGTTTTTCAACTATTGAAAATTGCATAATTTGGTTTGATGTTGGTTTTTGGCACTTCTTTTTGTGTTTTTTTTTTTGTAATATTTATTTATATCTGCTCTCCAAACTACAAGTTTTATATCTGATTTAACTCATTGATGGGTGCAACCAATTGAATATTATTTGGGTTTTTTTTAAACTATTGAGAATTGTGTAATCTAGATTGGTGTTGGTTTTTGGTGCGTCTTTTTTGAGTTTTTTTTCGTAATATTTATTAATATATGCTTTCTAAACTACAAGTTTTATTCCATAAAAAAAACTATAGGTTTTATATGTGATTTAAATTATTGATGGGTGCAACTATTAATTTAGGGCTTTTCAACTATTGAGAATTTCCCTTAAAAAATTATTGAGAATTTGGTTTAGTACGTTGGTTTTTGGCGTGTCATTTTTGCCCTTTTTTGCAATGTTTATTTGTTAGATATTTCTTTAGTCTCTTTTACTCTGTTGTGTGTTTTCATTTTGCTTAGAATAATGTGTCATTGATACATAGGCTCATTTTTTAAGAAAAACTATAAGTAATTTCATTTTTGGTTTATATATAAAGTTTGCCTTAGGATAAAAATTTCTTTATGATAAATTGTGTTTAAATCATGTGATAATATGTGGAATTCTTTATCATTGATCAAATTATTCTGATAGTCTAACTATATTTTTTCAAACTTTAGGGAATTAGTAAAGCTCAAAACAAAGATGAGTACCAGTCAAGGTGGTAAGAAACTAACCGAAGATGATGCCTTTGCATATCTTAAGGCAGTCAAGGATGTCTTTAGAGATAAAATGGAAAACTATTCTTACTTTTTGAAAATAATGAAAGATTTCAAAGATCAAAGGTTAGGTCATTTGTTCACTTGTTCCACATTCTTTCCATCACTCTTGTTTTTCTTAGCATAACTTCAAATTTTTCAATCACTGATCAATATTTCGGACGAAAAAAATAAGTAAAATAAATGCAAATTTAAACCAATTTTTTTCGTCTCTAATTAATGCCGGTAATTTACTTTTTTCTATTTGTGCAATTTCCTATATTAGTTATAGTTTACCACAAGAGGCCGGATCTTAATTTTATTTGCGAAAATTGACTTCAATATATTTATTTTGTTGATTTCTAGTAGGATTAATTACCATGATGTTGTAACGGAGGTGAAGGAGTTGTTTAAAGGACATAATGATCTGATTACGGGATTTAACATCTTTGCACCAAGTGGTTATCAAATCCCAAATTCACAAGAAGAGGAACAACTCCCTAGGATTCTTGATGAATGTGAAATGACAATTCCATTGGAAGAAATAAAACCTCTTAATGCACAATCTCCTCAGATGATGCTTGGTGGAGAGCATATCACAACTCCATCAAGGAATGAACCATTTGGTGGACCTGAACACGCTAATGAGTTTGTCAAGAAAGTGAAGGTAATTTTTTATAAACAAATGAGGTACACCTTAGTTAGAGTTTATACTTTTAGTCTCATTCTTAAACTTGTTTGGTTACATTTCCCAAGTCACCCACTTGAGGTACACCTTAGGGACCTAAGTTAAGGAAATTGACGTTTGTGAAATTTGTGGAATACATCATGTTTACGATCATATTTGCTATAAGAGTAGTTCCTATAAGAGTAAATATGCTTGCTTTTGTGGATGTTGATCTTACTAAACCACTACTAGACATGTTTATGATCAAGGATAGGAACTATATAGTATAGTGCTACAATCTTCATGTGTTGCTTAATGTGCGAAGTTCGGTCACAACATGGAGGGTTATTTAAAGAAAGAGAATGCGAAGTATAGTTGTGAATAACTTAACATACAAGAAAACACAACAAATTGGAGAGGGGGACAAGTGGTAGCAATCAGGTTAGTTTACGAATAGCAAGGACAAACGTTAAAAAAAAATGGCCTTAAAAGAAAATGTGTTGCTCAACTGCCCTAAGGTTCACCCTTGGATCGAGTGCTATAGGAATTGAGTTTGATGAGTTGTTTTTCTGTTTATTCGTCAGATAATGCGTAAAAGGGACGTCACCATCTTTACCTTGAATCAACATGTGCTAAGTAAGATTCATTTCTTTCTAAAGGTTCAGATCAACTGGATCTTCTAGATGCGAAATAATATCAGTCATATCTGATTCAATATGAAAACCAGGAGGAGCTTGCATAGTTGTGTCACATGTATTACTATTATTAATTATTATAGACATCGCTACTGTTTTCTTCCAAAGGCATAGTTTTTGTGACTTGTTCCAAAATTGGACGCTGCTCATTAACATATGGCCTTACAATTTCATCTGTTACATTAAGTAATGGCATGTGAAAAGAGGTACAAGAATTAACTGATGGTTGAGGAGAATCCCCTTCTTAAGGAAAACTTAGTCCATTTACCTACTATTTTCCATTGCTTCTGAAGCTTCGTCATAATTTCCTTTGTAATGTAGGGCTTATCTCCCTTATGCAGTACAAATCTTCCATACAAATTCCGCTTGAAAGCCTCAATACCTTTGAGATAAACATCGTTTGTGATCTAAATACAAATCATATCACCTCTGATGGCAGGATTTGGTAAAGGAGTTGTTGCCATGCTGTTATTAGATGTTGTCAATGCATGCGCAAAAGAAAGTTGTTGTTGCTGATGTTGTGGAGGAGGTGACGTTATCATGGTGGTATCTTCCACCCAAGGCCAGGGACAAGCAAAAGTAATGTCTAGCTACAAAGCCTTCACTTAGGTTATCCTCCCAATAAGAAACGGTGACAGGATAAGATACAACTGGTTTGGTTTGTGCTCTTTATAGGGGTTTTACTAAGTCGGTGAATCATCACTTCGTTACATATGGAGTTTCCTCTGTGATATGGTATAGGATTTTTAGGAGGTTAGGCTGGTGGTTGGTCTTGACTAGGGATTTAGTTTGTCTTTTTGATAGGTTATTGAGGTTAGTTAGGAAAGATATGATTCATCGTGGTTTTTTGTTGATCTGGCAAAATGTTGTATATTACATCTACATGGCCCATAATGATTTTGTATTTTTCCCATAGGACATAAGATGTAGAGAAATTGGTTCATAAGATCTGTTTTTCTATGTTGTATTGGTTTTTTGGGAGTCACTTTGATTCACCTTGTTCTCATTATGAGTGGGTGGTATAGCCAATTCTCTATTGGAGTTGGTAGTCGTCTGTCTGTGGGGCCTGCATAGGTGCCTTTGAGTAGGGTTTTTTGGTCTGCCTTTTGATTTCACTAGATGCACAGGTTTTTTAGAGTTTCATTTGTTTTTTTGAAATGTTTTAAGTTTTTGAAATGTTTTAAGTTTCATGTAAAGTTATCAAATTGACTATATTATTAAAACCATTTAATGGAATACAACAGTGTTTTAAAAAAAACTAAACTGATTCATTAATTGACTATATGATGTATATATTTCATAAAAAAATAAAGAATAAAAATGAAATCAGACATATATATATATATATATATATATATTCCCTAATTTGAAATCAGACATATATATTGCTTATCGAAATGTTATAAGTGGCTATCTTGAAATAATGATTAATAACGTAGACAATTTGTCAAAACTTAGTCATGCATTAAGGTTAGTGGGAGTTGATAAGAATAACCAGGTGGGTATAAATTAATAGATGGTTAGTAGGTTATGGATAATGTGATAATGGGAAACAAAAGGGGATTTAATGGTTTGTTTAAAAGGGAGTTTGATATTGGATATCAATTAATGGAAGCAAAATTATATCAAGAAAATTGTTAGTGGCTTGGTGGTCAAAATGTTGAGGAGAAGCCATTAGGTATCAGGTTTGAATCCCTGCAATGGTTTTTTTAAATAAAGATTTTTTAAGCTAATCAAAAAAAGGCGGGATTAGGGTTAAACAGTGGCAACTTGCAGCACTGTCTAACATTTATATATATACTAGACTTTTGACGTCGCACGGGTCTTCTCGACTATAATAGAGACCAATAAATAATCTTTAACCTGTAAGATCATGGGTCGATCAATAAACGCAAATTAGATTATTAGAGATACAATATTACAATCAAATGATAATAAAAAAAATTATAAAGAAAAAAAAAAAAGAATACAAAATTATATTGTTGCACGGTTCAATTTTATTTATTACTTTTATAGTTAAACATCAAAAATTAATGCAGTTCATACTTTTATTACTTACAAGTTGTTGTACACTTATTTAATACGTTTACAAACAGAATACCATAATTTCCATGTAAACTTGGCCACCTTAATTTTCATGCAAACTCGGCTATATATAGCAAACCCTAAACTGTGTTTCTCTCAGCAAAAATCCTTATTTATTAATTTTGTTAGGTCTGCAGCAACTTAACCTAATAATTCCCCTCTAAAATGCTGCATTAGGTTGGCAGCAATTTAACCTAACAAATTCCCTCTAAAATGCAGCAATCCCTAATATTTCTCCTCACTGGTGAGCTTTTCATTCCTATCTTGTTGTGTCATCGTTTGTATATATCTATTGTTTCTGTAGACTTTTTTTTTGACAAGTTGTTATACATTTATTTAATACGTTTACAAACAGAATACCCTAATTTCCATGCAAACTCGGCTACCCTAATTTCTAAGCAAACTCGACTATATATAGCAAACCCTAAATCGTGTTTCTCTCAGGAAAAAAAACCTAAACCGTGGTAAATTACACAGACAGCATAAGAATCATATATTTTGACGAGAGCAATTCCCTTATTAAAGTTGTAATTCTTTTAAATGCATGAATTTATATCGTTAAATTCATGTCATAAACTTTTTTTTTTTTTCATTTTTAATATAGATCGATTGTCTAACTGAAGTGATCCAATTCTATATGCTTTAATACACGTACATTTAGTTTTTTTATAGATAATTCTTGTTAACCCAATATTTTTGTAATGATTAGGGGTTATTTATTTTTTGAAGGGCATTATAGGTGATTTACGATAACCAGTTAATGAGTGATTTCTAATAATATAACCAATTAATAAAACTTACATATGGAACTTTAAAAAACCCGTGCATCGCACGGGTGGGAGTCTTGTTCTGTTTGTAAACGTATTAAATAAGTGTACAAAAACTTGTCCAAAAAAAAATCTACAGAAACAAATAGGTTAAGTTGCTCCAGACCTAATAAAATTAATAAATAATAAGGATAAGGATTAAAATATCTATTAAATTTTTGCTTTGAAAAATATTCAGGGTTATTAGAGAGAGAAATGAAAAACATATATGATGCAAATTTAGAGCCAAAATTTTAAGATAGAGTTGTTGAAAACCTAATAAGGGATTAGTGGAGGAAAAAAATTAGGTTAAGTTGCTGCAGAATTAATAAATAAGGATAAAGATATGTCTTATCTCTCGGGTGGAGGTGGCTTGGTCCATTTTTCCGTTGTTTTAGACACTACGAGGTAGGAAGGCTTTTTGCTTTGTTGTTTTTAGGTCTAAGTGTTTTTGTGCTTTTTGATGGGATGGGTGTTTCTTCTTTTGCTTATTGTGGGGGATCTTTTCGTCACCTTTGGCGTTCCATCTATCTTTATACATTAATTTCGTTCACCTTTTCCTTTATATATATATATATATATATATATATATATTCCATTAAGAAAACATTTATTTCTCCTTGTAGATGATACATTATGTTCTATGCTTGATTGTAATGGATAGTAAGCACCAGATGATTTAAGTTATGTGATAGACACACTTTGTGCTATACTTAATGTCAACATACAATAAGTACCTTTCAAGCTTAGCTCTTTCTTAGGAATGCTCTAGCTGGTATGTAGAGAAACCTATGAAAGCATGGAATCTTTCGGGTTTTTAAAGTTTTCAAAATCAAATTTTCTTATGATTAATTTAGAAATTAGCTTTGAAATTGCAGATGTATGACTTTCACAACATTTTATAGCAATTGTAAAAAATAGTTATATAATTATAAGTCATATATTGTGGTTATTGTGCATCTTATATGTGATGCTAAGAATCGTAGAATAATCTTTAATCATTTGGGGTTTGATGGCTATGGGTTAACAATGGAGGATAATTTTTATCATATGCTTACCATATGCTAGGTAGTTTTAAGGGTGAGATGGATGAAGATAACATGAGGTTCATTCAGAGGATTCTTGTGACGAAGAAGGTGTGCCCTTATTAGGGTTCATCAAAGACAGTTGATTGTTGGCTGATTTTCGACGATGCAATTAGGGGATCCTTTTTGTTATCATTGTATAAATGTTGAGTTTTTGTTTTGCATTAGCTGTGCGATTTTCAGTGTGCATGCATACTTTGATGCACTTGGTTCTTGTTAACGACTGATGTTTGTTGTTCTCGGCTAGTTTTGATGGGTAAATTAATTTCAATATAAAAAATGAAGTCATCGTTAGAAACTTATTTATATCCGAGTCCACGAACTGATGTTATACCATCATCAAGACATGCTAAATTAATTTTTCTCTTGAGTATAATCATTGAATATTTGCTTTCCGCAGACTCGGTATGAAGGTGATCGTCATGTTTTCAAGTCATTTCTTTACATCATGAACATGCTGATAGATCGGAAAAAGACTTACATCGAGACTTACTATGAGGTATATTCAACTTCTTTTTTTACTAGTAAAAGTCCTTTCAATGACTCTTCCCTCTCTTGTAAGAATATTTAGACAACAATATATTCTTTTAATCATGTGGTTCAGACATTCATTCTAACCATATATTGTTGAACTTCTTTAGGCTTCTGCACTTTTGGAAGGTCACACAGATCTTCAAGATGAGTTAATTATGTTTTTTCCTGGTGTTTAAAGAGTGGATGCCTCTACTTAAAACATATGATAGTCCTTTGTCAAGGACTTTTATCACATTCTAAAGATGTTCACATTTGTATGAAAACTAGCTAGCTAAGTGATCAAACTTGGCGGAAGAAAGAAAATATAAATAAAAATTGTCATAGATCAAAGGATTATGGGGTGGATAACCAAAACAAGAAACTAGTTGGTGAGCTATTTTTAATAATTATTGAAACTTTGTATGACTTCTGAATCAACATAAAACTATGTTTGCATTATAACTACTGCATTTTGGAGGTTTTAAAAGGCGCAATTTTGCCTTTTTATGATAGTTTAATGACAATTTTATACCTATGTATAATCCCTTATGCCCGAAGAATTTTGAATAATCAAAATCATTGCAACATGTGCATGTATATGACACTTCGTGGTGGTGATTTAGGGAGATGAATGTCACATGTGGAAGAGACACGATCAAAGAGTGGCTCTTGATCTGTGAAGCCTGGATACGAGATACGATATGGATAGGATACTGCATCGATACGCCGATATGGAAAAATTTCAAAAATCAAGATACGATACGGCTGTGATACGTTAATAAAAAAATTATATAGTTAAATGTACAATATACATAGGTATAAAAAGAGCATCATCAATGTTATACTATATCCGTTAGTGCTATACTTTATCGATCCAAAAAAGAAGCACTATATCCAAAAAAGAACACATCAGTACTCAGGAGTTGTTATTTTAGTTAACATTAATTGGAAAATATTGGGGCAGATATCGGTGCATGATAATTATCCGAGATACGATACGGATAGGATACTCTCCTGATACGTATCGGGAAGTATCGGATAATTATTTTTTAAAAAAATAAAATTTAATCTCTGGATACTCTTATGATATGTATCGGGAAATATCGGGCAGGTATCGGTGCAGGATACGCAGGGAATACGATACGTCATCCATTTTGAAGTATCGGGGCTTCACAGCTCTTGATAGTCTTCCAAAGAATTGATACGCGAATGAACCAAATATATACTAGAATGAAACATACCTATAGAGTAGAAGTAAAAGGCTTCGTTTTTGAGAATGTCTTAAAGTAATCAAATTTCACTAGTCATATAAAAAAATTGCATTTTTTTCTTTAGTTATGGATAACGTAGGAATTCCATAGTTAAGCATGCTTAACTTGCAGAACTAGTGGGATATGTGAACTATTGAGAAGTCTCATTAAGAGTGTGAAAGTGAGGACAACACAAATTTAAAAAATTGTGTTGGTTAATGGGAACAAAAATTTTAATCCTACAAGCAGTCTTGAGATTTTACAGTACCAACATACGATGTTTGCTTAAATAATTTTCGTTTCCTTGTAAATGTTTGCTTCTAAAATATCCAATTTCCTTGTGGTCGTGGACATTCTTAATGGGTTTAAAAATACATTTATTTGTTATAATGAATGCAAGCTAGAAGTTTAAGGCTAGATTAGAAAATATTAGACAAATTCTATTTTCAGTTTATACCTGATGTTGAGCTATTTTATTGACTTCATATTTTTAGAGGTTATTTTTTCTTCATTTTTCCTTTTCGTTTTTTATAGTTTGAGCTGATTTTATAATGGAGAATTTTATTTGTCAGCTAATTTATTTGTATTTGTTTATTTTTTCGATTTTAACTTAAAAGATTAATGTATGTTTTTTTATGTTGTAAAGGATACAGAGTCTATAGGCTTGCCCACTGAATACTTTGTGTGATGTTTTTGAATGAAGAACCAAAGAAGTTGTTGGAAAACTACACCATGTGCAAAAATTTAAATGAAACTTCAAATAACAACAAATATATCGTTCAATACTAAAAAGAGGTAGGGATTCTATACAAAGTTAGTCAAGCCTGGAATTAGGTCCTAATAATATCATGAAACTAACTGAAAGCTCGGCTGCTTCCACCATGTTCTCAAAATCTTAGGTTCCATAAGGATGAGAAAACCAGACACTGTCACGACGATAGTCCATGTCTGAAATGGGAATCACATGCTATTAGTAATGTTACAAAACACAAAAGCAACTTAATAAGAAATGAAGTAAAATTACCAAGTGGTTGTTCCCTTGTACTGCTGCCAAAAATAATAAGCATTTCCACATCAATCATCATCAATATTTTCATCATCCTTCATGTACTTCTCTTGCACTGCTGCAACTGTAGATTGCTGAGTTAAAGAAAACTCGTCATATTTAAAAATTACTGTCCAGGAGAGTGGCCAGAGAAAAATAAGCAACATAGCGGAGAAACTTGTGATAGTCAGAACACTAACTAAAACCTATAGCATTATCAGCTAGACAGCTCCAAAATGCAATTTAAATCTTATTACTATACACAAAGGACTATTACATATCTATATATCCTCAAAGGGTGGCCTTATAACATTCGGTAGAAAAATAAGGACTAAATGTACCTGCCTACCGGATCTAGTCACAGCTCATTGTTAAATTGAAAAGATGCTTAGGCAGTAAATAGTACTAAACAATTGCACATAGCCATGACTTCTTTCAAATAGGACTAATAATGACTTTAGTGACATTCAAACAATAGTTAGGAAAAAAACATACTTGTGACATTTTTACAAGGAAAAGTATACTTGTAGTGCAGAAATGCAGTATCCACAAATGATACCTGCATGTCCTTATTCCATACAAAGCCATCTTTTAACAACTGATTCACGAGTCTGGAAATCATCATTACCATGAGTGAAGCACCTATAGAAGCTCGTCAAGCCTAAGAACTCTCTCGGTCCTTTTGTATAGGTAGGTGTAGGCCATAACCACATGCAATACAAAGCTTCACTTTTATAGGGTCTGATATACCCGTTTGCCAATATAATGTGCCCTAAATACTCCAAGATGGCTAGGCCTAAAGTACACTTATTTTCAGTACTCAAAGGCATGTTAATTTATTTCTATATACTTGCATTCTGGGCCTATCAAAGTAAGAAGATGAGAAGAATCCCTTTTCCTTAGGAAGAACCAGTTTCTCTACTCAGCCTAGCAACAAGTATTCACTGATCACTCAAAAAATTACGACCCTTCTTGGTTTCCTCCCCACTAAATACCTGCTATCTCTCTACTCCTCCTGCATAGTCCTTGTACCCCTTCTTAGATACCTTATCGCTATCTGCCCATTCTGCTATGCTCTTCTCTCTCTTCCATTCCCTCAACAGCTGATGTCATGTGTTTCCTTCTTTCAGTCACAAGTAAGCTTTGTTTCTTTGGCCCGTTTATTCCTTCTACTATTCTCACGCCCCTTCTCCCCTCATATATACTTGCATTTTGAGCCTATTGTATACAAAGAATGAAAAGCCTTCCTGGATGGTTTAAGAGATTCATGTCTCACAATTTTCTCATTATATTTCTTATATCCTTTCCTCCCTAGCCTTGGCCCTTTTTATTCTTACAGTAAACTAACTATAACATTAGTTACTAACTTACTGCCTGTTAAGTATTTAGTGTGTTTAGAACAATCACCTACTAACCCCTTTGAAGACTATTATTGGCCAATACATTTCCCCTAACTCTCCTCTAACTAAGGGTCTCAACTTATCATCGTTCCGTCAACAAGAATACTTTAAGGGTGTGTTTAGAGGGAGGGTTTAGGAGGGGAAGGGAGGGGAGGGTTTACTTTTCATTTTTAAATTACGGACACTGAAATGTTTTTTAAAAAGTTAACATATTAACATCATAAACAATCATATAAAACTTCACTCACACCTAATTTATTTTAGAAAAACATGTTACATAGTCCATAATTTATTATAAAAGAAAAGTAAACCCTCCCCTCCTAAACCCTCAATCCAAACACACCCTAAAGAGCTTTTACATAAACCCTTCGAGTTACAATCAATCATTTCCACCAACTAATAGGATGAGTTTGGAGTCCATAGCAGTGTAGGAGGCAACTATTGTGCTTATAATACAATACCATCATCACTTTTGATACTAGAGGACTAAAAAAACAGTTCAAAAACAGTATAAGCATTCAAAGAAAGAACCTATTCAGATTACAAGTGCAGAATGGTAATTCTATTATGCAATAGCTGAGTAAATGATGTTATTTACTGTCAGAATAGTTGCATGAGAAAAAAAAGGATATCTATAATAATCCCACTCAGGAGCTCCCATAGCAATCTTGCTAAACTCAACTGCACTTCCATCTATGCCAGCAAATATGTACCCATTGGTTTTGTCCATCAGCTTCACTAAATTCCCTACACTCTCTTTGTCCTGTAAAAGGATAATCCAACTTAGAATTTCTACTGAACATTTGATACAAACAAAAGAAAAAATTAGGCATATCTGGCGTACCTGAATATCTAATGTTGTAAAATTCACAAGACTGTAGTGTTCAACGACATCACACAATTCCTTTGTCAGCTTTCTGCAAATATAAAATACAATTCTTCTAAAACAACTTGCTCAATAAAAAAAAATTGTGTATCTTAAGGATGATATAGATAACATGACAGAAAAATAACTTTCATCTGACCCATTTAAACCAAACTTAACCACCATTTGCAAACGAGGAAAATTAAAACATGACTCGATTCCAGCATATATTTGATTTAATTATAAGCTATTAATATAAAAGGAGCACCGCATAGAGAGGAAGAGAGCATAAAATGTTAACCAAATCGTGGAGTATTGTCATCTAATATCTATTCCATATTTTACATTAGTATCTCTCATCAAGTATGACGCTGTTCACATCAACAATTTAATATGGCATGAAATGGCCAGCATAGACAAGACAAATAAGAAAATAAAACTTAGGAAACTACATTTTAATAAAGGAAATAGTTCAAAAGTTCTAACGAGTACAAAACACTACATTACTGTCACACTCAGAAAAACTGTTACACTTAGAAGCGTCAGTAGGTAAAGAATTTCCACACAACAAAGCACACCTGTACTTAGCAGAGTGAGGATCTTTATCAAGACTGTTTTGCAAATATGACAAGTCTTGCACGTCTGTATAAAAATCAAGGTTGAAGGCTGCAACAATGAAATGGTAAAATGAATATACAAATTTGTTAACTATAATAACCAGCTTAAAAAAATGCATTTAACCCTAGCATTCAAAAGTAATTACAGCACCTAGCTTTCCGTAGCTCTCAATTAAATCAATTTTTGACAAGACATTTATGTGGGGTAGTTCCATATGTAGCATTGTGGATAAGGTTAGAAGCAATGCACTGATGTACTTCCCAGGGTCACTACAAAGGTGAGCATCAACCAAATGCACTGCCGTTAACTGCATAAATGAAAATACAAATTAGTTCTTGAAATAATGGTTCGACACTAGGAAGAGTTGAAGACAGAACTATACCCTTAAATTTAATTTCTTTATGAGTTTCATGATAACATTCTTGGCATTTGAATGAAGAAAAAATAGTTCCACTTGGCCAGGAAAATCAAAGAGTAGATAATGATCTGAAATGTGAATAATACTGTCAGAACGCTAGAGTAGTTTAGCTGAATAGGAATAATATTAGTTTGTGAGTGCATTTAAGGATAATTTAGGCTGTAAATCAACAAAATAAAGTATAATTATGTAACAACCTTTCAGAAGAGGTTTCAATTTTGCTTCCAACCAGTCAATATTTTTCTCTAGATAATCCATACAGTATACAAGACCTGCTTGTACAACACAAGTGAAACTTCAGAATATGAATACAGTAAGACACAAATACCTAGGGTCTGTTTAGATTAGTTTATTTGAGCTTATCTGGCATAAGTACTTGTGAGATTTTTGGAAGAACTTATGGAAGCAGTTAATGACATGTAACAGTTAATGACATGTTCATAAGCTGTGTTTAGCTTATTCCCGTAAGTTCTCCATGATAGCTTATAAAAATAGTTTATAGCTTATTTGAGAACAGTTTGACTATATTTTATCTTTTTTTATAGAATTAGCTTATACATAAACATTTATAATAAAAAAGCTTATACTATAAGCGCGTAATTAAGTTGTTAATCAAAACAGGGCTCTAATAAAAGGTATTAAGGTAGTGTTGTCCCATTCAATGTAACAATTAATTTGCATATTGAGTAACTTCATATATTTCTCAGATACGCTCTAAATTATGAAACTAATGTCCATCACCTCTGAAACACTAACACAGATACAGACACTAGACACACCATTGACACTGAAACATAGACACAACAAAAGTAATAATTTAAGAAATTAAATATGATTGAATATAACTACATTGTAAGTGTCAAATGAGACATTGAACAAGCTTACAATCTGAAAGGCTGATGCTATATACCATCACCCATACCTACACTTCAAATGTGTAATCACACAGAACTATTGGTTATGACATTCAACAACCAAGCCTTATCCCACTAAGTGGGATCGGCTACATGGATCAAACGGCATCATAATGTTCTATCATATATCATACACCTGTCCATCTCATTAATCTCTAGATCCTTAATAATTTCTCTAATAGTTTTATTTTAATGGTAAGTGGTAGTAATTAGTTGTTAGATTAATATTTACTCTTTCATCCGGGTTTAAACCTATGACCTCCAACTCCTTATCCCTCATCTCAAACCAGTTGAACTACCCAACCCCCCCTCTAATAGTTTGTCTAGTTCTTCCTCTACCTCTATTGATTTGATGTACTCTCAATCTGACCTTCTCTTGGTTATGACAGTAAACAAGCACAAATTTTAAAATGAATATATACTTAAAACAACAAAAAAGGAATAGACTTACCCCCATTAGGACCAAGAGAATGTTCTATCATGACATCGCTAAGTTTCACAAGATCCTCAATGTTAACAGCACATTCATATCTATATTTATTATTAAGGTTAACCATATCAATTAACTTAACTATACATCTAAAAAAGAGAGAGACCTTTAAGAATAACAACAATATTTCAAAGAGGTTAATGGAAGGATACGGTAATGAATCATTAGCAGGATCCAAATTGACAACAGCGACCTTCCTGCATTTGAAAAGTAGAAAACATTAGCAAATTAAATACCTAAATTAGTAGAAATTGGAAAAACCCTAAATTTAATTAAAAATATAATATATTGTAAAGTGTGAAGCTTTACCTTCCGATAAGATTGAGAAACTGAGACATGCCATTACAGTAAGTTGTTTTGCCAGAGCCAGGAGGACCAATTACTACTTGCCCAAACACCATTTTTCTTCCTTCCTTAAAATCTAGTGCTAATAATAATAATTAAAAATTAAACCTTGCCTTTATATTGTGAAGTATCAGAAAATTGAATCAATCGAATGGAAACAAAGGGTTTCGTCACAAAAACTTAAGCTAAAAACTTATTGAAATTCATGTTGAGGAAAGACAAAAATTTGGCATTTTAGGGTTTTTGAGACGAAGAGGAAAAGTCACTAACCTTTGGTTGGTGGACTCGGTAGAAACGAAACAAAGCAAGCGAACTAGTGACCTTGGAGAAGAAGAGATGAAAGACAATGAGTTATAACAGTAACATCAACATTAACATCTCTGAAAAAAGAAAAAAAAGAAAAGAAAAGAAACATTAACATGGTTATACAAACAAAAGGGGGCAAAATATGATTCAGAGAAATTTTTGAGTTAAATATGTTTTTTATCTCTATAAATATTTCAACTTCTCGTTCGATCTCTAAAAAATTTCGTCGACTTTTGGTCACCACAAAATATTTCGTCCACACTGTTAAATGGGGCTAATGCAAATGATGTGGCACTGCCCCACTGGCTATTTTTAATGACTACATTGATTGGACATGCCACATAGGATACTGAGCTATTTTTATTAAAAAAAACCTAAAAAATGTATTTAATGTAATTTGTGTTTTATTAAAAATAAAAGGCTTAAATGCTCTTTTGGTCCCTTAACTATTTATTTGGTATCGATTTGGTCCCTTAACTAAAAAAAAGAATGATTTAGAATTTTATCTTTATCTCTGTTACCTGTTTTGGTCCCTTCCGTTTAAAAGATTCAAAAAACGTTAAGTGAGGGCACATGTGGCAATTCAGGGCTGATTGGGCAAGTTAGTGAGCAGCAGTATATAAGGCTTCTATTTTTTGTTTGATTTCATTTGTGTTCATCTTTTCCCCCAAAAATTAGGGTTTGTTCTTCATCTCTATCCCTCTTATTCAATCTGATTGTTCCAATCGAATTTCTTCTTCTTTGTATTCAGTTTATACATTCATTCATCATGTCTAGTGCAACATCTCGTTTTAATCGCAGAAGCAACAACGAAGTTGGGTTGAAAAGTGAAAGGGGGATATCAGGATCTGTGGGTTCTGGGGTAAGAAGACGAATTCGAAAATGTTCATGTGGAGAGTTGTTGGTTTTGCGAACTATCACTGATGAAAGTAACCCTAACTATGGTGAAAATTGTTGGGGCTGTAGAAATTGGAGGAACCGAATTGATAATGGCTGCAACCATTTCCAATGGGTAGACAATGAAGATGATGTTGTAGATGAACGTGATGTGAAGATTGCAAAACAGCAGAAGAAAATTGGCAAGCTGAAACAAAGTGTCTGTTTTCTAAAGGAAGAGTTGATAAATAGCAGGAAAACTTGCAAGATTGTTGTAGTATTTGGCATTGTATGTTTTGGATTTAACATGTTGTTAATGGCGGTGTTGTTGTCAAGTTATGTAAAGTGAGTGTATAATGTTGAAGGTTTTATTTGTTTAAGGTATAAGGTAGTGTGTGAGTTTATGTGACTGTTGAAGGTATTATGTGTTTAAGGTTGAAGGTAGTATGTGTTATGTGAGTTTAGTTTACGTGAGTTTATGTGAGTTAAAATGTATTGTGAGTCTTTAATGTA
>Ga0315915_1001586_pt1 | contig 27754 bp, 16 predicted proteins | sample MpolbnodulesMG_FD_207738 | JGI IMG/M metagenome (GOLD analysis project Ga0315915, IMG submission 207738) | Medicago polymorpha root nodule microbial communities from Los Angeles, California, United States - branched nodules | ecosystem: Host-associated > Plants > Roots > Nodule | place: USA... | reverse complement strand
TGCACCCGCCCCCGCTCCCGTCCCCAAACCATATCAGAGGTAAAAATTGAACACCCAACTCCGCCCCCAATGAGGACGGGTCTCTCGGCCCTGTCCCACCTGCGAAAACTCTATTTTTTATAAAATATTTAAAAAATGCATATTTTTTTCATTTTTTCCATAGCAACAAAAAACAATAATTATATTAATAATTAAATGTTTCATAAACTTTTTTCAAAAGAGCAAAATAATTATAATAAATATGTTTCTAAAGAGTAATAATATATTAAAATAGGTTAGTGCTTATAGAAATAAGATTAAAAAATTTAATAAAGTATATTTCAAAAAGTGTGTGCGGGGCGGGTGTAAGCATCCCCCACCCCTGTACTAAAAATCCAAATTTCCCCCACACCCAATTAAATCGGCTTTTCCCTGTTAAATTCGGTGCAGGGGCGGCCGGGTCCGCACGCGGACGGGTTTTATTGCCATGTCTTGTTAGAACTAAAAAGAAAATAAATCTTTTAACTCCTTTTTTTTAATCCTTTAAAAAAAAACTCCTTTTTTTTAAGTCATTTTTGTCAAAAAAATTACAATATGGTACATACCATATCAAAATGATGTGTACCTCTCTTCCTCTCTTTTCTCTCCTTTCTAAACCTAGCCGTCACCATCTTTTTTCTCTTATCTACCGAAGATCGGTGATTTGGACACACATAAATAAAAAAATTGAAATTTGAATTTAGATTAAATTATTAACTTTTTTTTTGAAGAAAAATTATCAAACTTATTGAAAAGGTATTTTAAAACAATTAGATTATTTTTTTTAAATGTGTATATTTGGTTAGACTTAATGAAAACTTATGTGTAGTTTGTTGATATATTTATGCTACATAAAATGTTAAAAATTAATTAAATATTTAAATAAAATATTTAGTGGATAAGGTCAAAGTAATGTATGTAATGTATGTAGTTTGTTAAAAAATAAAAAATATTGAGAAAAAAATGTAGAAATGATGTGGCATAAAAAACCTTGTTTTAAAAATTTACTGTTGATTTTTGTAAAAAAATATGGGTTTAATTAATGATTTGGTCCTTAAGTTATTTGTTGGTTACATTTTGGTCCCATAACTTATTAACGTTACAATCTTATCCCTTAAGTTAGTATCTGTTAGCCAAATACTTAAGAGACCACATCATTAATTAAGCCAAAAATATATATATGTATACACTGTTGGTTTGATGAGGAGTATAATAATAAGTCTGGCCACAGTTGCAACTTTTTGTATTACAGAACCTGGGTTTCAGTTGCAACCATGGAATCATACTGTTGAGTTTAAGAGTAACATCACACACGTTTCCCTAGCATGATCATAGGTCAATCATATGCCGTCCATCTCTGTGACTCCCACTCTTCATCTTCGTCCCAATGCGTAGGTAACACACCTCACATGCATTTGTTTGCTTGCATATATCTACAGCTTAGACGTTGTTTCATTTTTGGCTAGTGATAAAGGGTAAAATTATCAATGATTGATATTTTAAGCGACAGTGATCCATCCACGTGCAATCAATAACATGCCAGATTGATAGATGATCTTGGAGCTCAATAATGAACCTTATACAATAGTGATCCATCTTTAATATAGACTTGGTTAAGCCTTCAAGCTTTGATATGGTGGATTTATGAACGGTTTCCCCTAACCAGTTTGGAAATACTAAGATCAAATACTAATAGTGTGTAATTGGTTGTCACTACGCAGGTTGAATAATCTGAAAAAGACATGAAGGCACATGGGACAGTGTAAAACGAGGATTGCTTTTCACATTAGATATGTCTTAGCAACACAAGTAAAAGACCAAAAAACCCAGCGGCAGTTCTGCCGCTGGTTTTGTAGTTATAACTCAACGGTAGTTAACTACCGCTGGGGGTATTTTAGTAATTTACTTGTGTTATTAGGAACTTGTGAGTGTCAAAAAAGCAATTCTCGTGTAAAACTATTGTGAAAACTAGCCCATGAGAGCTTAAAACCCCACATTATGAGCATACACACCTCCACTCTGGGAGTAGATAGGGACCAGCCACCTAAATGGTATGCAACCCTATCTAGTAAAATCGGAGGTTGAATTGCATTTTGACTCCAAGGTTTTTGTGAAGTTTACAATGAAGAAGACCTGGTGGTTGCTCAGGTCAAATTGGATAGAGTGAGGGATAGTGTGGCAAGCATGAGGCATGAGCTTGAGTGAGTTTTTTCGATCAACCTCTTCAAGTTTGGTGGTAGCTCTTAGTTCATGTTTTGGAAAGATTTCTTAGTTTCTTTCCTTGGACTTAACCTCTTTCAACTGCAATTTGCTAAACATCGAAAAGAAAAGACAGTAATCACCAATAGAGCCACAGTTGGTGCTCTTAAATACAAACTAATATATTATCAAATATTGATAATCATCAAGAGACAAATCTACAAGGGATCGCAAATTTGCAATAAAAGCTTCTTATGCACCAAGAATGATAAACATATATATACTACCATGAAGGAATACCTATTTTTAAACCCCGAGAACTCAAATATGAACTCAAAAACAAAATTCAGAAATCTTATTAAGATGACATCAAGCATAATTATTCCACAAATGGATTCATTAACTACGTAAAACCAACACTTATGGTCGAAGGCTTGTTTGGTCTCCGACCTGTTTTAGTGTCCAACACCGACACGACACTGACACATGTGATTACGTTCAATATCATTCTCATATTGCTATTGGTGTCAGTGCCGTGTCTGCGTCAATGGTTCATAGTTCATTAACCTACTCTATACAGGAGGTTTTAAAAATTATCCTTTGCTTGTCGGATGATACCCAGGGCTTCTGCATCATCTGCTGTGGCTGGAATGTTTAATGATTGCCGGATTTGTGTGTTGGATGTACGAAGGAATGGATTGCAAGCCTTTTCCATCTTCAGTGTGGTCGGAATCTGCCCAAAGAATACTTACTCTTTAGATAAAAGCAAAAGGCCAAGGATTGAAACAGGCTACCAAAGAAATGTTACAGTGACACATGACTACTCATAAAGAATAACAAGGAAGCGCAATTACAAAACTCACCGTGGGCAAGCCTTTACTTCGAAGGGAAGCCACGTGGCCAGCATAGGATCGAAGTTCCTTGTTTCCAGGTTCGAGCCTCATTGCAAAGTCCGTATTATTCTGCAAAAAATACAGAAGTACTAGAGTCAATGGCACGGTACTTAGGGCAAATAAAACAAAGCAAAGAACACTGAGGAGAAAAGAGAAAATAACTCACCAATGTGTACTCGTGTCCACAGTATATACTTGTATCGTCTGGTAAAGACATGATCTTTCCAAGAGAAGATTGCATCTGTAACATGGAGGAAACTCTCAATAATTGAAGATGCGGCATGTTCTACAAGCTTTCCAAGTATAACTGACTTGACAACATTTAAGAATTTGCTTGCATTTACAACTAGGCCTTGCATCAGCAATAACATTTTTGCTCATGAACATCCAATATTCTAATACAATCCCAAGCATTTTTCAACATACAAATATGAAATGTAAACATCCTCAAGACATATTCAACGAGCGAAAACAATAACCGAATGAACTCAGTCATTTATATATTTCTCATAATAACAACACAAGAAAGATTAGCACAGAAACATACAATTCAATGGAACACTTCATACACGTGCTGATCAAAGGGGCAAAAAAGAAACCCTTCTCGTACACTAAGATTGCAGACTTGGGGGTAATTATCTATTGTAATATTCCATCGCTATCTATTGTAATATTCCATCGCATTACACTCAAACTCTCTTATTCAACCCACTCTTATATTATTATAGCGACCCAAACAAGCCCTAAAAATTATGCTCGTTAAAGATATTGGTCACCACAAAGTCCTCGTTTGGTTACAATTTAAATCACAAGTCCCTTGTGCAGGTATTTTAAAATTTCAAGGACTTCGAGCAAAGGGGTAAAACAAAATATACAAAATAAGACGCATCACATGATACAATGACTCATCTATATATAGAAAAAAGAACAAGTTAATGCAGGTAAAACCAACCTCTTGAGGGGTTCCTTCAAAGAGTTTGCCACATGACAAGCTGAACAAAGTGTCTCCTGTAAAAATTGCCCCAGATCCCGGAAAGTAGAAGCTGACGTGGCCTGCTTACAGTATAAATAATAGAATATTAGAAAAAGAGCTACACAACAAGGTTTGACAATAATGCAAATAAGGCAAGAATGTGACCTCGAGTGTGACCAGGTGTGTCCATTACTCGCACCTCATGGCCAGCAAACATCCACTTATCACCGTCATTCAAATGGATATCAATACCAGGAATCCTTTCCTTGTCAGTTGCTGAACCAATCACCTGTAATGCAACATGAGAAGGGTTAACATTTAAACAGCCCTTTGCCATAACTAGGCATACTACAGAAACACACATCCAAGTAAAACTGTAAGAGCAATCATTTCTTCAAAAGTGCTTGATCAGTCATAAGAAGTGCCAAAATGTCAATAAATAATCCAATCAAATTTGCAATAACTTCTGTTGCGAAATATTACTATTAGGTCAAATGCCAAGTAAACAAGGTAAAGGCAATCTCTTTCCCACTTTTCAAGGGGAGAAAGAAAGAGTACCACAGAAATGATAGTTAGCAAGACAAAGTGTTAGGTACCATATATATATATGTGTGTGTGTGTGTCAGCCCAATATTTCTAGGCCCACTTGGAGTCATCTAAAGAGGAAAAATTAGAGAAGGGACAGTTAGTTACGGGGGGCTAGAGAGAGCGGGTTGAGTTCGTTATATGGGGACTGAAGGATAGAGAAAACGGGATCTTTTGGGAAAACTATTTGGTTAGTTATGGACAGAGAATGTTCCCTGTAGGAGCTTAGCTCCGTGGGGATTAGGATATTCATCCTTCTACAGTTATCTTACACTTTCAGAAATAATATACACTGTTATTCCAATTTCTGCATTTCAATCCTTTTTTCAATATACGCAGCATAAAGAGACTGGTAAGCCTCACTTCTAATTTGCTCTTCACCAATGAATTGTATTTCAAAGTCAAACACAAACTACAGAATATGAATAAAAGAAGAAAAAAAAATATGTAGGTAGAAGATGTAAATATCATACCTTTGCCCCATATCTTGCTTTTAATTCTACATTTCCACCAGTGTGATCATGATGATGGTGTGTGTTGAGTATGTAATTCAAGTTCCGATTTTTCTTGCTCAATGCATCTATGACAGGCGTAGCTTCAGAAGGATCAACAACTCCAACTGTGCCCGTATCAATATCATGTAAAAGGTACGCATAATTGTCACTCAGGCAAGGTACCTAATTATTTCAAAAAAAATGTGACAACACAACCACAGATTAGGCTTTCAGCATATTTCTTCAGAAAACTTATCAGTTTGGGAAACTTATTCTCTGTTTGGATTAACAGCTTATTTGCGGCTTATAGCAAAAGCCCTTATCATGATAAGCGTTTATGTATAAGCTTTTCTATAGTAAAAGATAAAATAAAGTTGAATTAATTTTGTTTAAGCAATTAGCTGTATTCATAATCTATCTCGGAGAACTTATGAAAATAAAACAACTTATTGACGATGTTTGAAGTTGTTTTCACAAGTTCTCCCAAACACTCTAACAAAACTTATGCAAGTAGATAATCAAATTCATGTTAACAATTTACTAAAAAAGTAAGAGACCTGCTCTCACCAATTCAATCTGCAATGACGAAGACATATTGGCAACACTGCAAAACCGAGCCACTCTAAGTGAGCGACTAGCTCCTCCACGCAGTGTTTTATATGGCGTGGAAAAAAGCCGCATAAATCCATACAGAATTCCTTTTCTAAAACAAAGTTGCCTCACATTAGGCCACACACTAAACCCAGCTCTCACCTAAAAAAACAAAGAATAATCATATCATTAATCAATTCAACATCCATTATCAAATTATCAACACTAAACTTTTCAGTCAATGTAATAAGTCAAAAACAACACTTTCCTATAGAACAAATTATTATAATCAAAATTCACAAACAAACAAACAAAAGATACATATATATGCAAAAGAGCAACAAAAGTGTACCTAAAAACAAAAAACCAGAATTAAGCAATTTTAATTGATAGACAATACACCAAATCAAATAATTATCTCATAAAACATGAAGAAAAATAATAATTCATTTTAATTAAAAAAAAAACATTTTTCATTGATTTAGTTGCTGATGATGTAAAACAAAATATGACATGACCCAGAAACAAAATACCTTCATAATCACGCTTCAAGATGAAACCCAACAACGAAAAAAATAATAAAAATAAAAAAGTGGTGCTCCTTGAGAAAGTGAAATGAAAAATGGAAATTTTTAATTCTGAAAAAAAGAAAAAAAAGACGAACCCTGGAACAGGAAGAAAAAGCGGACATGGCAGTGGTTGAAGCTTTAGAAAGCATTTGAAATGGGTTGCCACTAATTTTACTGTTTGGTTGAAAATGAAGTTGCTTTCTTCTGTCTTCCACCACCACCCCTTCCTCTGAAATCAACCCATTTCTCTCTCTCCTTTTTATATACTTTTCTATTTTCTTCTCTCTTTTTTATTTATTATAGAATTTTTTTAAGTGGATTTTTTTTAGTAAGTTAGGACATACCTCAATGTTGAACGAGGTTTAGACTAATTTACTGTGAATAAATTAGATAAGTTAGTTGATTGAATCTATAGTATTTAATAAAATTAGCGTATTTTACAAATATAAAATGATTAAAAAAATATGTTTTTAAATAATATATATCTTTTTCAATTACGATTGCAAAAATAAAATTGAGATAAAAAAAATGACGGGTAGCATTTCGGTGTCTTTGGCTTCGGTGTTTTTGGATGTCTGTGTTTCTATCTCTCTCCTAATCAATAATTCCCTTTCATCAAAATAATTTATTTTAATCATTCAATCACCACCCTCTTTCATCTAAAATACATTAAAGTCACGAAAGTCACCCAACACAAAGTCACTGAAGTGCCACCCAAAAATGTCAAGCTATAATGTATTTGAATTAACTTTGTTTTTTTTTTAAGGAATGTATTTGAATTAACTTATCACAAATTATTATAAACTCATAAACCCGTGAGAAAGTGACTCTTACGTACGAGTCATTTTAAGACAAATGAATTTATAAGACACGAGTTATAAACTCAAAAACATGTCTTACTAAACACACCTTTAATTAAAAAAAAGTAGGTCAAATACCTCCTGTAGTCTTTTAAATTATATGTTCATGACAGATTAGTCCTTTAAGTTTTTTTGTTACCAATTGATCTTTTAAGTTATTTTTGTTATAAATTTGTCCTTTAAGTCATGTAATATATACACGCATCCATCTTTTCAACCAACTTCATTAAAAAGTGCTTATAGACTATTTAACATTAAGATGGTAGGTCCAAAAGTGTTTATGACATCAAACATGATTACTTATAAACATTTTATTCTTCTTATTTTTGAATTCAAGCATAATTTTAAAAATAAATATTTGATCAACAACATTATAAATCAAGTTATCCGCCAATTTTGTTTTGAATCAAGATCAAATAATACACCTATGAGCACTAGTTTTGAGAGAATTGAATTTGGACAAATCAACTTAACATTAAACAACCACACAAACACTTTTTGACTTAGTTTGATGAAATTAGGATAATGGTGCAAATATTTTATGAATTAAAGGACCAATTCGTAACAACAAAAAAACTTAAATGACTAATTTGTTATAATCATCTAACTTAAAATGACTGAAAATGGTATTTGGCCTAAAAAAATATTTACGAATAACTTGTTCATTTTTTATATACCATGTTAAAAAAAAGTTGGTAGGAACAGTGCGTAATATATGCAAGGTTCGGGTTAAAATCTTGGCCACCAAAAAAATATACCATGTTAAAAGAGCACCCTTTTTTTTATATTATAAATTGAGTATCATCCCATCGCAATAGCTAACATTGATATCTTATGAAACTCAAATAGACGACAAATTTTCTTAATATTGGTCTGAGCTCAGGTTTGAACTCAAATTTTTTTATTAAACTAAAATAGACTGTATCGTTATATTTAATTGTATACTGGCTAGAGCACTCAAATTTATGTATCTTACTATAAAAATATAAATGTTTATTGATGTAATAACATCTATGAACTTGAGTACACACGGTTTAGACACGATTTTCTTTTTAATTATTTTCCCTTTTTTAATATTTTCTTCATACAAGATAATGTTATTTGAGACATGTCGAACACTAAATATAGGTATATCGTTTAATCGGAATTTGAACATTTGTTTGTCATGTTGTAAGAGTTTAATCTCTTCTACTAGACTTGCACTCTATTTTTTTGAGCAAAGGCAAATTTACTGCATTTCATTCAAAATCAGTGAGTACAAAGTAGTAGGTGCTTCACGAAAAACATGGGGGCTAGGGTGAGATAAAGCAGCTCTAGTGATGTTGTGAGCTACTTTATTTGCTTGCCTCCTAACAAATGACACTACATAGTCGAGATTACTGAGCAACAAAGTTTTACATTCAGAAACTAAATCACCAATTTCGTTAATTGGAGGATTGGTGGATTTTAGTATGTCAACCAGAATCTTGTTGTCTGTTTCGAACATGACATGGTGAAAAGCTTTTGAGATTGCCATTTTGATGGATTCCAAAAGACCAATAGCTTCAGCTTCCAAAATAGTGATAGAGGAGTAGTTGAGATCTGACTTACCAAGTAGAAAATTGCCTTGTGGAGTTTCTGAAACATATTATGTAACCCATGATCGTATTAGCATTGAAGATGGCGGCGTCAACATTACATTTGATCCAACCATGCTAAGGTTTTGTCCAAACATGTATTTGTTTCTCATGGTGTGGTGGGTTCTTGATTTTTTGCATACAACTCCATTCATGGAGGACCTCTTGAGCACGGGTGACAATGAGAATGGGAGTGGTGTTCGTATTTTCCCAAAGCAACAAGTTGTGACTCTTCCTCAAACTCCAAAGTGTCATAGCTGCTAAATGTCTTTGTTGGTCGGTTAGCCTGTTAAAAAATTCAAAAAGTAATTTTTGGAAGTTGTCTGCGCTAGGTAGTAGTTCACGGATGATGTTGTCAACACCAATGAGATTCCAACATGCAACAAATTTGTGGCAGATAAAGAATAAGTGCATATGAGATTCGGCTAAAAGGTCGCAAGAAAAACACGTTTCAGAGCAAGGAACATTCCGTTTGGAGAGGTTATCCCTCGTAGGTAAACATTGATGAACTACACGCCAAAGAATGGCACGTACACCGGGGGGGGTGTGGACATGGAGGTGCCAATGTGTGGAATTTTTTGCACCGGTAAAGATTCATGAAGGATGGCAATGCATATACGGTAAGCCGATTTAACATAATAGGAACCATCATTTGTTACCTTCCAGATGCGAGAGTCTTCCCGTTGGCTATTGTAGAGAGGAATGGCAGCAACATCCACATGATTAAAAAGAGAAAGCACGAGGTTGTGGTTCCAATAGGTTGACCCCGGTATCATCAAGTCGCGTACTTTTAAGTCCTCATAATCTGGGGGAGGAGGAGTGGACGGTTTGAGAGATGGTAAGTTGCGCAACCAAGGCATATTCCACACATTAATTTTTGAGCTATCACCGATCTTCCATCTATGCCCCAAAGTAAGTAAATGTTGAGTACTCCAAAGACTTCTCCATGTGTAGCTTGGATTATGACCGAGAGGGGCATCTAAGAAATCCCTTCGGGGGAAATATTTGGCTTTGAGGACACGGGTAAGTAGAGAAGACAAATCAGACAAGAGTTTCCAACTTTGCTTACCAAGCATGGATAAGTTGAAGGCTTCCATATTACGAAAGCCAAGGCCTCCAGATTTTTTGTGAAGAGTTAATTTGTCCCACCTCATCCAATTGATTCCACGAGCGCCATTTTTTTTCGAACCCCAATAAAAGGAATTCATTATTTTTTCAATCTCATCACAAAGAGAGGTAGGGAGGAGGAAAGCTCCCATACAATAAGATGGGATTGCTTGAGCAACTGATTTAATAAGAACTTCCTTACCAGCACGTGAAAGAGATCGGGCACTCCAAGATTGACATTTTTTTCCAAATACGGTCCTTAAGGTAAGAGAATATTGCCTTCTTGCTGCGACCTACCATAGAGGGGAGGCCTAAGTATTTACCAGAAACAATGGTATTAGAAACCCCAAGGGAGGAGGAGATGGCCGAAATGACATCTGAAGTCGTGTTAGTACTGAAGGCGATAGCAGATTTACTGTAATTGATTGCTTGCCCTGATGCTAATTCATAATGAGAGAGGATTTCCTTCAGATTTTGAGCTTCGGAGATTGTTGCTTTGCAAAAAAGGAAGCTGTCATCCGCGAATAAAAGATGGTTAATCGATGGGGCAAAATGGCAAATACGAGTTCCATGTAATTTACCTCGAAGCTCGTAATTTTTTATGATAGAAGACAACCCTTCTGTACATAAGATGTAGAGGTATGGTGAGAGAAGACATCCCTGACGAAGGCCTCGTTGTGGGGTAATAGGACCAATGTTGTCTCCATTGAAAATAACATGATATTCGACAGAAGTAATGCACATCATCATCCAAGAAATCCATTTAGCACAAAACCCCATCTTGGTAAGGATAGCTTCCACATATTACCAGCTGACACTGTCGAAGGCTTTTGAAATGTCTAGTTTTAGAGCAACTTCGCCAATTTTGCTTTTCCTTTTGCAGCGCATATGGTGAAGAGTTTCGAATGTCGTTAATGAGTTGTCCATGATGGAGTGGGAATGAACAAATGTTGCCTGCTCCGGAGAGATCCATTTGTTAATAAGGGGCCGGAGGCGGTTAGCAAGTACCTTAGAGATAACTTTGTAAAGAACGTTGCACAAGGATATAGGGCGTAGATCTTTCATTGATTCTGGATTGTCCCCCTTAGGTGCAAGAACAATATTTGTAGCATTGAGATCCGCAGGTAAGGAGCTAAAGTCGAGCCAAGAGGAGGCTGAGGAGTAGACATCACTATGGATTTCATTCCAGAACCGTTGAAAGAAAGCTGGATTAAGACCATCAGGGCCGGGTGATTTATCTGGTTGCATGCTGAATATTGCCTCCTTGAATTCTTCTTCAGTGAAGGGATGAATGAGTAGCTCATTATCTTCATCTAACAGCCTAGAATGCACCGAGGAAATAATTGGGTGATGGTCACCATGTTGAGAGGAGAAGTAGTCACGAACAAGGGAACAAAGATCATCATGTGATGTGACCCAATTGCCTGAAGAGTCTCGCAATTTCTTAATTGTATTCTTCCTTCTCCTGGCTGAGGCGGACGAATGGAAAAATTTACTACTTTTGCCACCGTCTGCTAACCAAAAGATTTTCGAACGCTGACGCTAATAAGTTTCCTCTTGCAAGAGTAAAGAAGCGAGATTTTTCTGCATACTTTCCAGTTGAGGATCGCTGCCATCAATTAAAGATTTGCGAAGCTCATCAATTCTCTCTCGTTGCTTGTTGATTAGATACCTGTAATTTGGCGCAGTGCCTCAACTCCAAGTAGAGATGTCTTCTACACAATAGTTGAGTTATGATATAACATTAGATGATGGATAGTAATCCCAATTATTTCTTATGAGGTGTATAAGATCCGGTTCAAGGAGCCATGAATTGTTGAAGCGGAAACTACAGTAGGGTTTGAGCCAAGGGATGGGGTCAAGTTGCAGAAGTAAAGGAGTATGATTGGAGATTAGGCCAACAAGAGTTTGGAGAGTTGCATTCGGATGGAGGTCCTGCCAAGAAGAAGTAACGAGAGCCCTGTCTAATCTAGCTTCCTTTGATTCGGTGGTGCCAATGCTTTTAAACCAAGTATATTGGTAGCCGATGAGTGGCATGTCGTATAAACTGCAATCAGCAATAACATGTTGAAAACCTCTGATGAGCCATTGTGGGCGATCTAGTCCTCCTCGTTTGTCATCTGGAGATAGGTGATCACTAAAGTCGCCAATGATACACCAAGGGTCATTAGAGAGGCTGCTAAGGTACCTCAGAAGGTCCCATGATTCCCTTCTCCTCCCGGAGTCTGAGTACCCGTAAAAAGCTGTTAATCTCCAGTCACCTTGTACAGAATCATGAATTAAAAAGTTAATGTAGTGTTGAGAATAATTGATAATCGAGCAATTAATGGAATTACGCCAAAGGACGGTGAGACCCCCACTTCTACCAATACGATCAACATAAAAATGATTATCAAAACTCAGAGTATAACATAAATCGGCAATTTATTTCCATGAGCTAAAGTTTCAATGAGGATTACAATATTCGGTTTATAGACTCAAACCAAGTCTTTTAGAGCCGGAACTGCCTTAACATTCCCCAGGCCTTGGCAGTTCCAAGAAATAATATTCATTTCGCCCGGCAGGCGTGGGAGCCAGGCTCTGCCGATAAAAAAGCTTTGTTCTGTGAAACATCCATAGGAGTTGAGGTTCCATTGGTAGAGTTTGATGAGATGGTTGCGTTATTGTTCTTGGGATCGATGTTGATGGGTGATATTGAATGTTCTTGATTGCTCTTGATTACTTGTTGGTCAGTAGGATTTGAGACTCTTGAACGTTTCGACTTTATGGTTATTGGCGTCTCGTTATTTTCCTCTTGTAGCACCTCATCATCAATACGCGCAATTGTCACATTTGGAACGACTTTTGGGCGTAGCAAGTTAGGGTTCCTAAATAGGTTTGCAAGGGCTTCTGGTTTGGGACTGATTACAATTGCATGAGTGGTTAAAGCATTACCATTTTTACATTCTGTGACTGATGCCGATGGGAGTTTTGCACCATTGATCTCAGCTGATCGTCTACAGCCGCCATTAGAAGAGCATTGTTTATCCACTCGTAGTTCTGGCCCCCATAGCCTGGTACCGTCATCATCTGTTATAGCATATAACTTTTCACAATAATCTTCGATATGTCCCAGCAAACCACAAAAATAACAGTAGTTACCCAAGCGTTCATACTTGAATTTGATGTAACAGGAATCTCCCCCTGTTTTTTTTTTAAAATCTTTTTTTGGCGTTTTAGAGGTTTGGTGACATCAAGCAGTACTCGAATACGCATATATGATCGAAGGAAATTGGAGTTGTTTTTAGCATCATATTCTAAGAATTCACCCATGAAGTTAACAATGTTTTTCCCTGCTTTCTCCGACATCAGACCAAAAGGTGGTTGTCGAAATACCATGGGCCTTTCTTCAAGATTCTGTTCATGTCTAGGTGATGATAGAATTGGAACGTATACATACCTTGCTCAATTTCTTGAATATCGACTCCCTTCACAGGATTCCAAAAGGTTTCCATCTTCTCCATCATCATGTAGGACCGAATGGGGCGATTGGTCAAGAATCTACCAACAAGGCGCAATCGTGCATCAGTGGTGACTGTCGGCGGTTCGTCGAATTGGAATTCAAGTTCATCATCTTCATCGCTTAAAGACAGTTGGTGTATGGAAGCCATGAAATTTGAAGGAAAACTGGACATATATTGTTAGAACGATCTTCCCACAAGGAGAGAATAAGAGAGGATGCTTCTCACAAGGAGAGATTAAACAAAGAAGTTACTTGGAACAGCTAGGTCATCAATCGAAGTTGATTCCTGTGTTATGTTGTTGAATCGATATGGTGAATTAAGGAGGAATCACGTTTCAGAACCCTTAACCCTAGAGGAGAAAGAATTTGTGATCGCAGATGGATGTTAAATCGCAAAACAGACTTAAACTCTATTAGTATTACGTTTATTTTCTTTTATATTAGTTTTGTAGTTATAATCGATTGTTTTGAGGCTTAAATGCAATTTTACTTTCCATATTTCTCAATTGTTTAATTTTGGCCCTTAATGTTTAATCGCTTAAAATGTAATATATATCGTTTTGTAGGTTTAATCTTGCTCTAATCATGGACTAATCAACTTTGATCCGTTAAAGAAAACAAAGAAATGTCAAACATTGAATCAAATGTGTGTGAATTGTGAGGGTCTTTGATGGACAAGGATTTGCTACCGTTGAAAAATGACGCAGCTATACACATTTTTCCTTTTAGGCTATTGGATTAGATTATAACTTTGTGAAGTCTTGTGGCACAAATCCATCCGATGGCTCAAATTAAAAATGTGGGAAAAGTAACTACACCAAATCTGTTCCATCTTTGATTGCAGTGGTGGTTGGTGTGTGCAGTAGCAGCAAATATTATTGGTGAAAGGAGAAGAAAACGATATAATAGAGAGTGTATATTAAGACGTGTGAGTTTGATTAATCTTTTTTTGGTGGTGGTCGAGGTTCGAACCCTTGACCTTGCATATATTATGCATTGTTCATACATGTCTTTTAAAAGTGGTCCAACAATAAGGGATTTAATAGGACCCTCACCTTAAAATCCAACTTTTTTTAGGGGTAAAAAAAGTAATTATTGAAATTCTTGGATGGGCACTTAATTTAGGAACACAATAATTTGATGTGCATATTTTATTAATTGAGATTCTGGTTTGAGTTGTCCTAGTTGGTAGTATGTGGCAGTGAGTGTGAAGGACCAAATGGATGAGTGACTAGGTTTGATGAGTGATTGGTACTTGCCAGACGTGTTGCACCACCCCACCTCCATTTTATTTCTTCCATAATCCAAAGGGGGGATGACCTGATAAAGAAACATATAGTGGTTTTCTCAAATTTCGAAATTGATTATAGGTGTGTTTGTTTCGGTTTAAAAAAAAAAAGATTTTGAGTTAAAATAATTTAGAGATTTTTTTTAGAGATTTTTAAAAAAATCTAAAATTATTTTTGTTTATTTACTATCATAAAAATCATTTTTTTTAAAGATTTGAAACTCTTAAATTACACTTGAGTTCATTGCATTTAGAAAAAAAATAGATTTTGAAAAAGCTACTTGAAATAGATTTTTATTTTGAGACTAAAAATGATTTTTTCAGCAAAATTGTTTTTTTTTTAAATCTAAAACAAACACAACAAAAATTTAAAAAGTGATTTTTTAGTTAAAAGAATAGATTTTTTTTTCAAAAGTTAAAAAAATAGATTTTTTAAAAAAAAATCCAAAACAAACCGACCCTGTATTTTTTAATTTAAATATGTAATTTTTTTTAGAGGAAATATCTACATTGTTATTTCACAAATTAAAGAAATACATTAATTGACACTTATAATAGAGCAACACATTCGTGGTTAAAGTCCAAATAAAAAGATTTCAACGTAAACACATCTTTTTCATCAATAAAAATCAAAATATATACTATTTGAAAGCAAACACATCAAAATCAAAATACTAACTAAACATAAATAATATATTTGGATTCATTATTATTGTTATTATATTATTATCATCATATTAAATTTTTATTGTGTCCAATCATAAATTTGCTAACATTTTATGTAATTTAGACATACAAAGCTTACATCAACTTTTAACATTTAAGAGTAATAATATAAAACCTCTAAAAAAAAATAGTATTAGTATGAAATATAATAAATTGGATGTTATATAAGTCAAATATTCCTTAAAATGTAATGTTGAAATATCAAAGTAGAACTTAATATCGTCAGTCTCTTTCTCTCAAAAAAAATAAAAAAATCGCCAGTCTCTTAAAAAATACGTGAGGTTACTTATTTGAAGACTTCAAGTCTAATATGCATTTGTATGTCCCACCACTTTATGTGAGTTTTATTTTCAAAATGTTGTGCTAGAGAGAGTGTTCAAAAGAGTGTGTTGCTAACATTTCTCTTGCTTTAGAACACTTCATTCTTTTGTTGCTTGCTTATCGCACGTTGTTTTCACATAATGGTAATTTCACCTTCTTGAGCCTGTGAAGAAGATTGTGTTTCACAAAGAATTTCATGCCACATTATGATATATGGCCTAGTAATAGTATTTGATGTCGCACCGTCATTGTTTCATCCTTACTTGTGATCTTTTCTCCTTTCATCACCGCATGTGGTCGTATTCTTTATCTACCTGTAGAAATATACTGAGAGAAATGATCACAAGTAATCTACATGTCACTCTCCTCTCTCTGAATATACATGTTGCTCCATCCATTATCAGGTATAAATTGGATCGATCCCTTCTTCTCAACATTGGACAAAATGTAATAATCGTGGTGCAGCTCATGGCCTTCCTGATCTTTTTAGAGATAAAAAAATGCTACTTTCTTGGCTGTTTTTCCGTTAATCTAGGTATTTTTGCAATACCATATCGAGTTATTGGGTGTTATTAATGTCATTTAGATAACGTACCATAGTAACTAGTAAGGGTTGACACAACCTTTCGTTGGAGAGCAACTTAAGCTGGTCATATTGTGTCATAATTGTATTCTTCTAACCAAACATACGAGGTTTATTTTTTCCCTCATGTTTATAGGGAAGAAAATAAATACACGGATAAGCTAGTGTTGTTTGGAGTCATAAGCTTGATTTTCATCGGTGAAACATCTTCCATCACACGAGGCCATTCAGTTTGCTGATGCAAACATATGGGACCAGGTTATCTTCGAGTCCGACCCATCTACTCTAGTGCAAGCTCTATAGTCTCAGGGTCATGGTGATTCATAATTCTATGTTATTGTTTCTAGTATTATTTATCAGTTATCTTTACATTCCAACTTCGAGGTGAAGTTTGTTAGGAGACAAGCGAACATGGTTGCTCATACTTTAGCTAGGGCGGCTTGTTCTTAGGCTCGTCACCGTATTTTTTATTCTTATCCTTCTTGTATTGAACATTGGTTGATTAATGATAATAGTTAAATTTGTTTTTGGTAAAAATAAAATTGTAAGAGGTGTTGCAAATGATTGTTAGAAGCTGGGATGCTTTCTAGTTTGGATTTTAATTTACTATTGTGATGTTTTGCATGCTTTATTTTTTTGTTAAAAAGTTTTGCATGAGATGGAACTCATTAATACTAGATTTCTGCTCTCCTCCCTGCGATTTTGGCTCGCGTCCAACATGATTTCATGCTATACCCCTGCGTGAGTTAAGTCACGCAGCGTGACTTAACTCACACACTTTATAAGCTCTGCATGACTTAAGTCACGCACCACTGGCATGTGCACGAGTTAACTCACGCACGTTGGCCGGTGGTCAGAATTGAAGAACAAACGTTTTTTGGACTTTGGTTGGTTATTCAACATTCAATCCACACGTTTTTTTACCAAATTTTACACGTTTTTTTTACCACATTTATGTTTGTCATAACCTATACTACCATTCCCACCTATAAATACCCCTCCATACTTCCCTATTTCCTCACACCATATAATTTTCTCTCCCTCCTCACTCTCTCCCTCTATTTCTCTTCTCTTTTTTTTTTCAATAGTCTCTAGTCACTTGAGGTAAATGGTGGTCAATTATGAGGTAAATGGTGAGTAGCCAACTTGGAGGAAGTGATCAACCCTTGGGATAAAATTATATTCGCTTCTTTTTACCCTAAAAACTTTTTACCATAGATAAAAAGAATCTTCTTGGAGTATAAAAAGAACCAAATTTAAAATTAGTCCAAGGGTTGATGATGTATTTCCTCCAAGAAGACTGCTCACTATTTACCCCATGATCGGTCACTATTTACCCCAAGAGGGTAAAAAGAACTTTTAACCCCAAGAGGGTAAAATGAAAATAAGTAGATTATTTATTTAGTGAATTCGAATAAATGTATCAACGTATCAATTATTGTATGAAGTTGATTAATAAAATGAGACGTTGTTATATGTATTACTCTTGTTCATTTTTTTTATTTATATTTGCTTTTATTTTCTAATTTTGTATTTAATGAATTTTGTTATATGTATCAATTATTTAATGAATAATTTGAATAAATATTTATTTTAAGTGCATAAATAAATTCGAATAAATATTTATTTTAAAGTGAATAAATAATTTAGAATAAAGTGAACAAATAATTTAGAAAATAAAGAAATAAGAATAAAGTGAACAAATAAATTAGAATAATGTAAAAAAAAAATTGAATATAGTAAATAAATTAAAAAAAGTAGCAATTATGCGCAAGTTAACTCACGCTACGTAACTTAACATGCGCACATATTTGCACCTGTGTTAGTTAACTAGCGCAGGGCATTAAGGTATTTTCAGCTAGGTGGGAGTGAAATGTGCTGGGGAAGATTAGAATTCTTAAGACAATAGCAAATCTTATTGTGTGACAAGTGAGAATTAGAAGTCGTACATTAAAAAAGTGAGTGTTGAATATAGAAGTGATATATATATATATATATAAGAGAAATGATATTTGTACAACCACTTTCTGACAACTTTTTGACAACTTTCTGTCTCATACTCACATTATACTCTTACTCTCTCTCTTCTTTTTTCTCTCCATTGTTTTTGACCAACGAAAAGAGAGAGAAAAGAAGTTGTCACATTAGTCGTCTCATTTGATTGTTGAAATAACACTACTCTATATATAATGTCTTAAAGTTTTGGATCAAATTGATAGTTAAATTCTTAATGAATTAAAAAATAAATTGTTTCATAATAAGAACCGGACAGAGAATTATAAACATAAAAGCAATAAAATATAAAATGCTACTTTCATTACAACCGACATGAGAAATGAGATGGTTAGTGGTTACGTTGGATTGAACAGGAATTGGTAGCGGAACCATAAATCACTTTGAAAAATGGCCATGTACTCTCTATTCTTACGTCTTATACCTAATTAACTTTTGCTTAAAGTAAAGAGTCACCTTTCTCTGGAACTAGAAAGAATGAATTTGACAATATAGGAATGAATGAAAATGAAAAAGTTACTCATATTCCAGATATGAAAAACAAAGATAATAATTAAGGGTCTCCATATAATGATTATTATAGTAACAAATGTAAAGTAGACTTGATTTATTATATGCAATGATTAATGAAATAAAGTATCATAAAGTGGCTAGTGCGATAATAATTCAAAAGAAATCAGATGACTAAAGTAGACTTAATTTAATAATAATTGATGCACATAAGCATGTCTGCTACAAGACATAACAATTTGGCCAAACTGCATTTGCTGTTTGGGTCCTACCAAGTACAACACTCTTGGAAACTTCAAGGATGGAACTTAATTTGTTTGCTTCAAATATGAAGCACCCAACTTTCTACAATCATATTCATATACCTGTTCAAAACAAAATTAACGATTGCTCTCTCTTCCTATAACTGGCGAGACCATGATATGATTGATATCAACTTAGACAATACTGTAAAGGGTACACGAATGAGTAACTTAAAATTTAACTCTTTTTTTTGTTGAGTCGACGATGTTCATGCCACCGTGAGAATGTCTCACTCGAATGAACAATCAAGACGGTGAGTTTCTGCTTTTGATGGACAACATTGATCATTGTTGATATTGAGTAATTTTTAAGTGTTAAGCCATTGTAGATTATTTATCAAAGTCATCCAATATTCAGTGCAAGCATGTCTCATTTTCTATGTGTGATTGGGAAAGGAAAAAAAAAACTATATAAAAACTAAATTCAAGGCAAAGTAGAAAAGACCATGTCTGTTGATAGCTTTCACTGTTTCAATCTGTATAATTTTCATCTAAACAGTATTCAGAAAAATGAAAGGAATAACAATATTCTCACAAATCATATTTGTTACCTCTCCTAACAAATAATTAGCACTCCATCTATCTATACCTCAAACCCCATACAGGATTTATGTACAAACAGAAGATAGAGACAGAGAAAAAAAAATTGAATTTTTAGAATGGATTTAGCTTCTTGGACAACTTTTACTGACCAACAAGGTTAATGTTAATCCCACTCATCCCTACAATTAAGCATTGTTAAGCTAAGTTATGTACTCATGCACTCACCTTTTGGCTTTTGCCTGTGTTGTTTGGATCTGTGGCAATGATTGTGATCCGCCGCTAAGTGCAGCGGCGGCGGATTCAACATGTGTAAGAAGATATTCATATATCTTCTTTCTCAACCGGTCGATTGTCTCTGCCGATATCTGACATGATTCTCCTTCATCCTTGCTAACCCCTATCTCGTCTAACCAATCGTTTACGCTCTTCAGTTGAGTGAGCATACCTGCTATTTGGCCATTATCTGACAAGGTAGTGTCATCATCGCTGTCCAAGAATCTTTCAACAAATCCCAAAAACCAGTCTCGGGACTGTAACTCCAACATATCAGCCAAATCAACCACCTCATCGAGGCCATTTCCTCTAACCCACTCTGGTGGCGGTTGGATCAGTTGCTTGTGCCCATTTGCTGATCCATCGGTTGATTTGCGAGGAATGATGCCTTGTGAGACAAGTTTGGAACTCACTGTCGGACGGGTTTTTACACGAACTTTCGACGATGAATCTTCGCTTGAGTTGTGTAGGACTAACGCGGGTTGAATTCCCACAGAAGTCTTTTGATTTTGAGAATTACTCAAAGCTGGAAGCTTAGATGGTTGAGATTCTTTAGTAAAAACGGCAAAAGATGACAGATTGGTGGCTAAGGCTGCATGGACCCAGGAAGCGGCATGTTTTTGTCTGTCTGTTTTTAGTTTTAGTGCTTCTTCCACTTTGCTCTTTTCATGGTCCGGAGACGAACCATCTGGAATGGGTTTAGATAAAGATTCAGCAATTGTTCGGGTACTATTCAAGCTAGCATGAAGAGTTAAAAACTGCTCTACTGCTGGCTGTGGGTTATGTTCCTTTGCAGAATTAGTCAGCTCCGAATACATACTGCCAAAAACATTGCAAAAAAGTGTCAGCAACAACTTAGTATGTTGCATTGAATTGCAAATTCCAACATAATATTGCAAGTTTCGTGTTTGGTCAAAATTGATTATGCTTCAAAACCATGGTTTGATTAGAAATGATAAAAGTAGATTTTGTATTAAGTAGAAAAATTTACACCAAGGTTTACATTGAACTTACTTTCAGAGTAAAAACATCCAAATATATACAATGCTTCTGGGATTCAATTTTAACCAACTCAATTCTTGTTCATTCAAAATCTAAGGTTGAAAAACGCTCACCCAAACACACATATTCCATCCAAATAGGTTAACCATGTTTACAGTTAAACCTGCAATCTTTATGTGTATTCAGCGTCTTACCATTGATAAAATTACAATGTATCGGCTATAAATTGAATTGTGATACGTCACGTCTATCAAAATTTTCTTTTCAAATTTATCAGTCCATGGGCCAATTCTGATTACTAATTAACATGGATTGCATTCATATACATTGTTCTTCATTAATTATTCAAACATCTTGAATCAGTTTCTAAGGCATATCTGCCATGACTGCAGGTAATTGTCGGTGGGTAAATTATGTAACCTATATGTTATCTAGAGTTTGTTAACATGACTGGTTATCGGGTAAGTAAGAAAATGGCATGTCAAAATAGGACAAAATGGTGAAGTAACAAAACAGTTTAGGATTTATTCCACCAACCGAAATGGTTAAGTTTAAAAATTCTTGTCTGTATCATCTAACGAAAAAACGAATATCACAGAAGCGATAGAAAACATAATACATAGTAAAGTATCAAGAATAAGTTTTTGGCATGGCAGTGATTCACATCTCAAGTTAACCGAGTAAAAAATGGTGTTTTGCTTCAGTAGATAAAGAATTAACTTAGGAGAACTATATCAGAAACATATCTAATCTAGGTTTCAAATCATATGCAGAGGACAATCTTGACCAAGTAAGACTTAGGATGAAGGCCTAATCCAAACATTTCGGTAGTCCGGAAAAATAATTTGAACTTAATTGCCTAAGGTTAATCTCATGAATAAATTCATACCTCAGACATTGTAATAAACTCTCGGCTGCTGCGGCTTCTTGCATAGCCTCAATTGCAGCCAGCTGAGCAGAATCTCTGTGCTTCATAACTTCCTGTCACAAATATGAACACAGAATAAGAACAAAATGAATAACGCCATAATATAACCTATCTAAATAATGCATCGATTGGGTTGGGTGAAGGTAATGTGCGCAGAACAAAGAAAAAGAAATCCACCAGCGCAATCCAATCATATGAACCAACTTTATTATACTAGCAGCATACTTATTATATATGTGATCATGAGTCTAACATTAACCTTGTTAGAGTTGTTTTAATAAAACTCACGAGACACTTTTTCAAAAACTTACAAGACACTTTTTTATAAGAAAAAACCTTCCTTTCTTTTCTATTACAACTGGCAATCAGCATACACACACACACACATATATATATTGCAGCCAAGAATCAAAGTACTTAAATGTAAAAGCCACACAAGGATTTGGCAATTGAAATTACCTTTCCAAGCTTTGAAATAGACGATGGGAGTGAAGTCCACTGAACACTTGCATCTGTCACTTTTCTACTACTTAAAGAAATTTTGACCATGTTTCCAGGTAGTCCGTTGTTAGAAACTTCAGCCGATTTCTTACCAATGGAAGTCCTTTGCTTACTTGACTTCTCTTGTTCCACTGACGTTCCATTAGTAGTAACCTTCTTTATAGACATTTGAGGCTTTTGTTCTTCCTTAGAGGGTTTTACCGGTGCTTTAACCTCTCTAGACGGCAACTTTGCACTTGAAATGTTTCTCCTAGGAGTCTGCCAGACCATAAAATGATAGTAAGATGACCGTTTGAGTTTAATTGACTGAAAAGACAGGAAATCCAAACCTAGACAAAAAGAAGTTCTAAACTAACGAGTTGTGTTATTTTCACACACAAATTTGACATCAAATTTCAACACCAATTTAGATAGCTAACACTGTCCAAACATGGTTAATGAATATAACAATGTGTGACAGCCTAATAACCATTCACTGAACATAATTAACCACAATTTCTAACATCATTAACCATGATTCTGAGGTGTTCTAAAATACATGATATCCATTATAACCATCCAAATTGTGTTCAAATATACATGATATCTTTTAACCACAATTTGTGTTCAAATATAAACATGAAAATCATGGTTAATGACATTCAAAATCGTTTGTTTTCTGTGGACGGTTAATGAGTTGTGACACCTTGTTATATTCATTAAGCATCCACTGAACGTAATTAACCACATATTTGAACCGCGTTAATCATCTAAATTGTTGTGAAATTCGATATCAAATTTGTGTCAAAATATCATTTCTCAAACTAATAGCATAAGTTTGAGAGGGGAAAAGAATGAACAAAAAAACTACCAAAGGAATTCACAATTGAACAAACAATAAACATCATTAGATGCTAAGAAGCATAAATGGTGAATAAAACTTACCGAGCTATGAACTTCAGCCTTAGAACCACCCTTGATTTTTGAAGAGTCTTTAGTCTTCACCTCCATATTCCCTTCCCAACTCTTTCTTAGAGCCTTAGCCCCAAAATCAAACCCTTGCACCAAATTTCTAATTGGATTACCCATAACAATCTTTCTCCCACCCTTTCCTACCTCAACCTTCTCCACTCCCTTACCACCAACCTTTGCCCTCTGCTGCTTAACACCATTAGCAAATTTCTCAAAAGAATTAGGCAATGAATAAACACTACTAGGCGAAGAAGGAATCGACCTAGAACCCACCGACCTCAATCTTGTTAACGATTGAGGTAATGTTTCCTTCTTCACATCAATCTTCAACGCCGGTTTCGCTTTCGGAGCCTGACTTTTACTACCTCCTCCAAAAATCCCATTTTTCTTCCCTAGTGATTCCTCCTTAAAACTACCCCCACCTAAACTTAATCTCCCTCTCTCAAATTTCTCCTTGAAACCAAACATACTCCTAGGATTCTCAGAACAAACAACATTATTCTTATCTTTGTTGTTTTTGTTCTTGTTTTTATCATTAACATCATTGTTATTATCAAGAAATGAAAGTGAATGTGTAGCAACAATATCCTCAGGTGTACCAACACAAGGATGTCTACCAGGAACAGGTTTAACACCTCTAATTACAGGAACAGGTGAAGAAGCTTCAAAACGATCAACAAAAACAAACTGACCCAATTGAATTTTATCACTCAAAATCAAATCATCATGTTCATCAGGTAAAGAAACATAAGTAGCATGAGAAGAATCAGAAACCTTAAGATAAAAACCTTGATTTGGAAAAAGCTCACCACCTGAAGCAAGTGCTGGAACAATGCTAACAACTTGTAACAGTGATGATCTGTGTTCACCACCTACCTTCACATCTGTGTTCATGTGTTGTAATAGCTTCAAAAGCACCCCAGGAACAAGATTCGCCATTTTTTTGCTCCAAGAATTTCAATATGCACATCACTGTAAAAAAAATCAATTTTTGAGGTAGCCCAGATGGATTTTCTTGTCACAAATCAAGGCTAAATCATAGGTTTTCCAAAAAAGGAGATATTTTTTCAGTTTCAGAATTTTCAGGTTTAGGTAGCAATTTTAATGTGATTTTTTAAAATAGAGAAATAAAAACAACAAATAAGACACTAACCTTTTGTTGTTTATATCATCTATGTGCGAAACTGCATAAACTAATTCTCAAGTTGAAATGGACCGGAATGAATAAAAAGAAAATTCTTTAAAAGAATTAGCATTATTTTAAGTTGAATTTGAATTCTTACATTTAATTACACCGAAAGAGATTTTTTACTAATTCATCTAAAATAAGACAATAATATAAAAAGGTAGAATATAATAATATATTAATTAATATTCAAACAAAATAATTAATAATATTTTTTCTAATCATAGCACTATTCAATGGTTTTCAGTGGGTGGTATTGGCACAGCTAAGGACATCTTGAGAAGGAAGGAGAAACCAACAACTTCAAAACGTAAGATAAAATGAACCATCAATCAAGAACCTTAGGCAAATGTCATTTTTTTTATACAAATTCTAGAATGAAAAATAAGGAAAATGAATAGATCTGTTGGAAACTATTTGGTGTTGGTTTGTACTTTAAAACAACAATAAAAAATTAATTAAATGTGGTTGACACATATGGTTAGACTTTCCGTTTATATTTAATGTGACGGATTTACTTCTGTATTTTACGATATAACAATGTTGATAATTCATTCTCACTTTAGATGGGGTATGTCTCTCCTAATATAAAATTTTTATTAAAAAAAGTTTATAGAAACAAAATAAAAATAAAAGTAATATAGTTTGTGGTATAGATGGAAAAATAATAAGTGATTGGACTAAATTAATTTGTAGAATGAAAGAAAAAGAAGTGTGAGTATTAATTGGTTGCTATGTCTATGCGTGGACTTGGAATGGTGTTAGAAAAGTTCACAAAAAATGGGTAAGGGATATAATTGGTTCACTCTTATTGCATGATGTATACGCAAAGAGCTGTCAATATCTGACAAAAAAATGCACAAACATATGCCCTTCAACTCATTCAATATTATGAAACTTACCTGACCCACACTCTCTATATTGCTTTGGTTGGATTCTATTAAACACACCAAGAGAAAATTTGTGGGGCTATTGAATTGAACTGAGGGGTGTGTGACAAATTCAATTCAATTAGAGGTGTTACAAAAATAATTCTATTTGTATCATGTTTTATTAATTTTTATAAAGTATTTAAATTCCTTTTTATTATAGTATGGATATAATTATATAATAGTTGAATTTTTTTTATGGAAATGCATGTGCCATGTAACGTTGGTGTTAGGACCAATGTAATGGTGTGTCGGCTACCTAGGAAAAATGAGTCACGTTCTCATTATATTGTTACGTGTGGAAGAAATGTACCTTTATTCTATGGTTAATAAAATATAGTATGTGAGCCCATAAAAATAAAATAGAGTATGTGATTTGTACCAAAAAATAAATAAAATACAGTATGTGATGTTTACTTCTCTTGATATCTCTGGTTTGGTCATTGCTGGTGTAGGAAACTTTCTTATTAAGAGTAACTTAATGGTTTGGTCAACAAAAAAAAGAGTAACTTAATGGAATTTTTTTTGATTTGTTATATTATATATAATATGCATAAATAATATGCACACAGTAACTTGGAGATAACCAATTTGCTATTTTCCTTTTCAGTTGTCACAATCCAATGTATGAAGAGGGATTTTAATTTTAGCTGTTTTCTTAACTTGTTAACAAATTTGGATGAAATAGTAAAAAAAAAACAAATTTAGATTTAATTAATTATTATTATATCATATCATATTCAATGATTTTTGGATATTATTTCGTCATTGTTCATTAGATGGTTAGGATGTAGATATAGACATAGACACATATATGATGAGAGTTTAAGATAAATATATGATAGAATATGATATGATAAAATCTTGAGTTAATTATGTTTTTGGTCTCTATAAATATATCAACTTTTCGTTTTAGTCCCTATAAAATTTCGAATCATTACTTTTGGTCCCTATTTTTAAGTATATTATTATATTTTTTTAATGAAAATATGCAGAAATGTATAGAATATTGTAAAAATCACTCCCAAAAAAATTTAGAATTTTTTACCGCAAAAAATATATAAATTCATATTTAATTCATGTTTTGGTAAAAAATTCTAAATTTTTTTGGGAGAGATCCTTAAAATATTATACATTTTTTTGCAAAATTTTATTTAAAAATGTGAATTCTACATATGAGTTTACTTTAAAGTAGGGACCAAAAGCAATGATTGAAAATTTTATAGGAACTAAAAGTTGAAGGAAAATTTTAGAGGGACTAAAACGAAAAGTTGATATATTTATAGGGACCAAAAACATATTTATCCATAAAATCTTATATTGTTTTTGTTTGGTGTTGACATGATAAGAGACTAAAGACTCGTTTTATAGTCAGAATATGATAGAAATATAATATGATATGATATATAGTTAGATAAATATATTGATTTGATAGATTACATCTCGGTCAACAAGGAGAAATATTCTCTTTATCAACTTGAGACATATTCAGTTAATTTTTGCTTGGTCCCAACAATTATTTTCCTTATTCAATAGGTCCTAACCAATAAAAAGTTTGTTTCCAAACAATTATGTGTTAGGACTTTAAACCTATTAAGATTAGGAATTCAGTTGTCCTTCCAAATATTAACTCAATTTACATTCCCTATATTCCAACAACAATCTTTATTTTGAATTAATTTATCTTTATCCTAATGAATGATTCTCCACAAATAAATGTCCTTTTAGTTGAAGGGAGAAAATAAGATCTAGGAAATATCTCACCTTTGCAACCAAGGAATTAAGGTTATTTATGATCCTCTCTCATTATTTTACCAACATACTTTCTCCGTTATGAAATATAAACAAAAGTGAGTCAAACAAAATTAATGTATTTGGTTTAAAATTTAGTCTAAATACATCAACTTTTTTTAACTCATTTTTTCTCCTTGCTATTGTGTGTGTATTATTAGATTTTAAATTTTAAATTATTATTTATAAGAGTAAATGAAGTAACTATTTTCTTGTCATATCATATATTATTTTTCATATTTTAAATTAAATTTTATAATAATTGTTGTGAAAGTGACTCAAAATTGGAGAAATTAAGGTTTCTGAAAACTGCCAATTCGGGGCCCGAATGGTGTTGTTTAGGGCCCGAATTGACACTGGTTTTTTCAGCCTGGCACGCGTGAAAAATTGGCGCCCGAATGGAGGAATTTGGGGCCCGAATTGTCGCATCAGCATATTTCAGAAACGTATTTTTTGGGCCAGATTTGTTCCAATTTTATGGGAGATACTTTTACTATAAA